>Ga0098052_1000130_pt1 | contig 43885 bp, 52 predicted proteins | sample 15_taG_FD_81591 | JGI IMG/M metagenome (GOLD analysis project Ga0098052, IMG submission 81591) | Marine viral communities from the Subarctic Pacific Ocean - 15_ETSP_OMZ_AT15312 metaG | ecosystem: Environmental > Aquatic > Marine > Oceanic | place: Pacific Ocean | collected 2015-01-18
CACGAGCATGTCGTCTACTTCGACGACTCGTTCGTTCATCTTTACCTTCGCGCCGGAGATGAATTTCCCTGGCTCATGGTAACCCTTGTAGAGGCCGCCAACTGCGTCATGGACGCCAGCACTTGTGTAAGTACCGATAGCGTCAACGTCGATGTCGTCGCCGATCACTGGCCACTGGAATGACTTACCGCCACTCAAAGTTTTGTGGGCCATGAATGACCCGGTGTTGTCGTAAAATACTGTCTTGTTGCGAAACGCTTCAAGCACTGTTCCTGAGAACAGCTTCAGCGCTAGAGCTCGGTCGTCGCCATACGCTGAACCGTCCCATGTTTGTAGTGTCCGTGACACTGTGGTGTTAATATCTGTCATGATAAGAACCCTTCCTTGTTAAAAAAAATTACGTTAGATACCCGCTTTCATGCGAGGTGTCCTACGATTGACAGGGTCGGACAAGTCCGGGTGCCGTGCCAACTGTTTGGGCTCTCATCAAAACAAATGCGACGTAATAGCGTTAGCCATTACGAACGCGAATTAAATTAAATTAGATCATGACTTCTTTTTTCGTGAGGCTTTCTTTGCGTTTGATTTAGCAGGCTTATCAGCATCGCCCTGGTCTTCCTCATCCGTCGAACTTTCGTTGATGTCCAGCTTGGACTCCAGATCCGAGAGCTTATCACGTAAAATCTTCTCATCGTCCTGGATTTGTTTTGGTGTCCTGCCAAGACCTTCCTGGTTGAATGTGTTGTGCGCATCGTCAAAAGCCTCGTCGTCTGTGAATCCTCTGCCAGTGTGTACTATCTCGCCCGAAGATTGAAGTTTAAATTGAGCTTGCCGCTCTGATGTCCCAGCGATAGCAACAAAATTGCACCTGATGCCTTTTTGTGCTAATTCTATCGCTCCGTAAACGCATGTTCCTGTTAGTGCCATTTATTCGATTCCTTGAATGATTTGTTGTGAGGTGTTAGCAAGCCGCCGCTTGAATGATTCGTCGGGCTTACCGCTTCGTCGTATCTGAGCCATCGCGCCAAGTAGTTCTCCTACCGTATCAAATCCTGACGAGGTGTTTGGCATGGACTGCCCTTGTATTAATGGCTGTGTAAACCCGCGACCTGATTCCATTTTCCAATCCCACATCATCTCCTTAACAGCGGTTCGCCATTGTGCAGGGTCTTCTAGCAACACGTTAAGGCTCTCTTGCTTCTCCTGTGTGTAATTCTTTGACGCCCAGTTCATGAGATTGTTGTACTCGTCCTGTCCACCAGCTAGTTCAGCTGCCTCACTCTGAATTTTCTCTTGTGCGTATGATCCGTTCTGTGCAATGGCGGTTTGCCCGTGCAAGTAACTATCAACCATATTTTTAGAGATGCCTGTTTTAGCAAAAGATTCATACTGAGCGTCGGAAAGTTTCCCGTCGGTCTGCCAGTTGGTAACAAGATCGCCACCGTTAAGTCCAGCCCTCTCTACTATCTGATCAACAGAGAGCTCGGACGTGTCGGGTGCACGCTCGGACAACTTCTTTTGAAGTTCTTTGTATCCGTTTTCTAGATCTTCAACCGAGTTGTACTTGTCTGCGTAGGTTCTCGCCGACTCTTCGTGAAAGCCTGCCGCAGAGTCTGCGTTTTCAATTGGTGTAGTCGCCACTTCTGGTGCAGGCGGTGGCGTTGAGCCACTTGCTTGCAGACCAAAGGTTGGAGATGTTTGTGATGAATCCATAGTAGCCCTTTTATGCTTGTGCTGGTATTTGACCAGCTATTCCTTGTTGTATTGCGGGACCAGCTGCGTCCATAACTTTGTCTTGCATGGACATCTGCTGTTGCTGCTCCATAGCAGCTTCACGTTCAGCGTCAATATCCTCCTGTGACTTGACCAATCCTGGTTCATAGATGCCGGACTGTCTCATCATAAGATCAAGTAACACGCTCATGTCCAATCGACTCATGGTATCTGGGCCGAGCTGTGCTAGCACTTGCATGAGTTGCATTAGCTTGCCTTGATCGGCCTCTCGGCTGAGTGCGCTAATTCCTGTGACCGCTTCTATTTCCACAGACTCTTGTGGAAGTTCGGGTAAATCGCCGTCTCGGCGAAGTTGATACAGTAATCGTTCAATTAGTGGGACTTGCATCGCGTCAGCTATCGGAGCGTAGACGCCGCCAAGCGCCCCTTCCAACTCCATCGCGACCCGCTGGACTTGATAAGCCGTGACCCGGTCACCTGTTGGTGTGGTCTCTCCCTCCATCAACATCACGGATGAAAGATCTCTACGTATGCTTTCGCGTACCGAGTTGACGACATTGAAGTCTGTTAGTTTGTCTGCCCTAAGTACCCCAACGTCAGAGATTTGTCCAGCGGTCACGCGAGCTTGAATCACGGAGCCTGTTGGCTGCGCTAAATCTTGTGGGCGAACTTGGCTGTTGTGATCCAGGGCGAATAGGTGCTTGCTTGCAAGCGCCGCAAAGTCTAGTGTTCTCTCAGTGAGCTCGTTCATTGAACGAATGTCGCCGATGTTAGATTGGCATAGGCCAATGCCATAGTGAGCTGCTGGAGCCAGCTCAAATGGTACAGAGAAATACGGGCTAGTCTCTTCCTTAGATGTGACGATGATTTTATCGTTCACTTCTTGCTGGATTAGCCAGCTCTCTGAGTCCCATTGCCAAGCTACCCTAGTGTATAACTTGCACATTCTCTGTTCAGTGGACTTGTTGCGTAGCATCTCTTTGTCTAAGTTGCACGTCTCAAGCATTTTCTCGGACAAGGACAGTGGGTCAATCTCTTCCTGTGTTATGTGGTAAAGAACGTCCCCCGATGTATCCCTAAATGTAACGTAGTTGTCTAGCCTGTGCACCTTGATGGAGTACCTGTCGGTCAGCTGCAATAGAACGTCTCCGCATATAAGTAATTGACTTATCGCAGTACGCATCCTAGATCTAAACCCGGCACGCCGTGTGCGGGTTTTTGCTTGACCGTCGTTTCTCTCAAGCTTGCCGAGCACAATGTACTCATGAAGGCTCAGAAGGTTTGAAAATTCATTAACTACTTCTGCATCAACATCCGGGTCAAACTTGTATCTACTCGCAGGCTTGAGCTTGAACCATGGCACACCTGGAGGGAACAGCGCTAATAGCAGCCGACCCTCAAGGTTGGTGATCCCACGGCTAGCCAGTGATGAGAATGGTTCGGGGAGCTTTTCATTTTCGGACCATCCCTCTGGAGGTTGGATCCAAGGCTTCGTCAGAGATGCGCAAAGGCGAGCCCTATTCAGGTGCTCGACTCGGTCAGCATTTAAACGAGTATAATTCCCGCGAATTGTTTCCGTCTCCACTAGACGTTAGTTCCCACGCCTTTGACGTTTGTAGGCACACGAAGATTAGTTCGAGAGACCATTCCGGCTTTCTTCTTCTTCGCCTTGTCATCTTCAATGAACGCGCGAGGATCTTCTGGTGGGGGTGGTGGAGGTGGTGGGGGTGGTGGTGGTGATGGTGATCCTCCCATTAGGAGCCTTCCTTTTCTTTATCTCTGAGCCGGATGAGCTCTTCTACAAGTGATCGCCTACCACTTCGGTAGACTAGCTCCTGAATCTCTTCAGGGTCTATTAATATTCCAGAAACGACGGGTTTCGGATTTAGTTCATCAAGCTCTTCAATGAGCTGATCAATCTTTATAGGTAGTTGTGTAGGCAGTGCAGGCATGACCGTGCTCCTTTAGCCAGTTCATTAGTTGTTGCGGAGAGACGATACCCACGGGTACTGTAATGCCTGCGGTACGTAGCGCATCGGTGCCCATGCTCACGCAGTCCTCAGAGAGTCGGACCCTGCCTCTACTAAAGAACAGGATGAGCCTGAACGTGGTGCCCCACACGGAGGCTACTACGGCCCCTCTATCCTTGGACTGCTCCCACTTTTTTAAGTCAACGGGCTTATCTGATTGGAACGTGAAGTGTACACGTCTTCCTGGGTACTTCTTCTTAAAGGTGTCAGCAGGCCAGTACTTATTTCTAGTGAACATTGGGTCTAGGACCACATCGTCGTACTCAATCAGTACATGGCTGATGGCTGATCGTGTGATCCACCGTATCAAGTGACTACCCAAGAGGTAGTAGCATAGGGCAGGCTCCCTGCGAATGAGCCGCAGTTTCCACCGCCAAGGGTAGTCCCAGAAATGCTTACGCATGCTCATGCCTTCGGCAAACCATAGTTTAAAATCGTATCGTAGAGTCATAGAGGGTTCCTATTGATTAAGAGAAGAAGTATTCCGACACCCGGACTGCTTCGATGTCTAGGTCGCCACGTTCCGGGGGTAGAGGCAGGCCGTCATAATGCTCAGACCACTCGTTGTACAGTGCCATGAGCCTATTAGACAAGTACATCTCAATGAACTGGTGCCGAAGGATCTCGTTCATCCTGTCCATGTTGGCGGCGTGACACCAGAACTCATCATGCACCTCGGCGAAGTCAATCTCCTCGTCGCTACAGTCAAGTGCTGTGCCTATCATATGCGTTGCGTCCATCGAGTGTACCCAGTTTGGTGGTCCACCCTGCACTTGCTTAGACAGTTTGACGGGAGAATTTTCTACCTCGTGGTTGAGGATGACATGTTGGAGTATGGTTTTTACTCGGAATTTACCAGGGTTGCGGTACGGCTGGACGACGGGTACCCCTATTGGGGTGGTCCACCTGATTGTCTCGTGCGGCTGCTGCCTGCACATCTCTCGAATGCACACCTCAATCCAATCCATGATCTCAACAGCCTTCGAGCATATGTCACCAACAGAGTCGAGCACCACGCCCGACAGGTAATTGGCTGATGGGTACAAGACCTTCTTGTCCACCCCACTCTTTTGTAGCTGCTTGGCGACCTGTAGCCTCGCCCCAATTCTAGTGACGTTGTAGACCTTGGTCATCACGGGCTGCTTGACATGCCGCCGTTCAAGTAGCGGCAGCACGAGTTGTGCCATCTCATTCTTAGCCCTAGCGTCAGCGCTGACACGATCAATAACAATCTCCAGCACGTCCGAGTACACGTCAGCTGGAGTGCTGCTAGGGATTAGGTTGACCGCTGCCCCGCCACGAGAGTCAAGACCAGCTGCTGAATAATGCTGAAGGCCATTGCATGTCCCATCCACAGCCACTGGCATGTGAGCCGCTAACTGATCATCGAACATCGAGAAGCATGACGCAAGGAATAGCCATGGCTCATCCGCTTTGCCCCAGTAGTCGATTGTCTCTTCCGGGTTCTTGCTAACCGCCCACATGCTATCAACTTGCGACTCGGTCCAGCTCACCCGCTGGTCAAAGCTAGCCTTGTCTAGCCCCCACACATTCGCCGCGTGCACTTTCTGCCACCACTCGCCCCTGCTGTCCACGCTCTGCTCGTTGCCGAGAAGCAGCAAAGACCTTCCGATCTTGTCCTGATGCAAATTTAAGTGCACGGGAATAGGATAACAGCGGGTACGAAAATCTATCTGGTGGGGGAAAAATATCTCTGGCTCGTCAGCAAGATCTTCAGCAATCGATAGGCGTTGCATGAACTCCACCCGCCTGCCTTGAGCCTGGGCGTTATGCGAGTACACCTCGTGCGCTTGAATCTTCCACTCGCTTCGGGCAGCTGCATTTGTCTCAATGTCCGAGGGCTTGGGCGGTAGCGGCAGAGGGTCAGAGGCTGGCAGGCCCACCACGCTGCCGCCTTGATCCCAGATCATCTTCTGCATACGAAGTACAGGCTTGTTAATTTGCCACGGCACGGCACCTAACGCATTGACGCCCTCGTAAAGAAGTGCCGAACCCGCTTCGTTAATTGCGCCCAGCTGCTCCTTCGTTGGCTTGGCAACCAGTGGTGTCCTAACCCTTATGTATCCTCCCTCTGTTCCATCCTCTAACCACTTATACGGCTTGACCAGCATGGGTAAAAATCTCGGACGCAAGAGCTGGCGATAGAGATGCCCATCGTCGATGACACTTTTTGCAGCATCGGACAGCCTGACCATACCAATACTCTTAGCTCCACGATAAACTTTCCCGTGGTTAAATGCCTTTATGAATTCTGGAGCGCCTCGCTCCGTGGTAGGGTTCTTTATTTCAGCAACTTTAAATAGCGAGTCTGTTAGTATAGAGCCAACCTGTACGCATACACTTCGTTGCCACTTCGGATTGGACAAAGACTTCTTCGCCCACCGATTCACCCTTGCCACGTTTAAACTTTTAAATCTTTTGTCTAATTCTTTCAGCGTCTCAGGCGTCTCTCGCTTCATCTGTTGCAAATGAATTTCTGCAACGACAGCGTTACCTATCGCGTAGGACAGGGAAACAAACTTGACGCCAGACGGATCGTTTAAACATTGACCAAGGGTAACGTGCATTGCAATAACGGCTAGCCGATCAGCGTCAAGCGATAAGATAACAGGACCCGCGCTGGACCTATGCTTCCCCGCCTTGCCCACCGCCATGCTCGCCTGCTCGTTCATAATAATTTGTCGTAGTGGTAGGAACCAATACAGGAGCAGTCGTTCGACAGGCTTGAGCGCAGCAGCGTCACCGCGAGAGGTAGCCTCACCAGCTAACCGCCAGTAGCGAGCTACGCCGCGAGTGATAGCCTCGGTCTCCATCTCTATTTGCCTCGCAAACTGTGAGCCTTTAAGTATCTCTCCTACCTCTAGCATTAAAGATCGCCTGTGTATAGCTTCGGTGTTATGATCTCGACCGTTTTGAATTTGTGTGCTGATGTTTCCTTAACGATGATGAGTTTAGATCTACCGTACTCTTTAAAAAGTTTTACGTCACGCTTGAACTTTGCTGTACGCATGCCCTTAACGTCTATGTAGTGCGGCAGTATAGAACACCCTGGAACTACAAAAAAGTCTGGGACGTACACGTTTTCAGGAACACCTAGCCATATTCGTGGCTGGCAAATGTAGTCCAGAACAAACCCAGCCTCGTATGCTTCCTCTAAATATAATGCGTACCGCATCTCTGCGCGAGATCCAAAGGTTCGACCCATTGCTCGGCGATCTTTAGCTGGTGATACTTTGTATTTCCCTGGCATTGTGTAACTCCTTTGCGTTGGCGATGACTAAGTCAATCGCATCTTTAGTGATTCCATTGCTAACCCACTCGCGTGCATCCTTTGCTCCTTGCGTAGGCTGAATAATTCGCACTCTCTTTGCGGTGCGTATAAGGCGGGTGGCTAGATCCCTCGCGCCCTTACGTCCGGGACCATCTGCGTCAGCGACGATCACAATGTCTGCGTCTAATCCTAACGCGGCAACTATCTCGACAGCTCCTCGGCAACTCGGCCTGCCCACCGCGTAGTAACCCAAGTGTCGTAACGCTGCTGTGTCTGTTGGTCCTTCGGCAACAAGAAGTAATCGGTCATCATCGAGTGGCACGGGCACACCGAAGATCCCATCCCGGCTACCCTTGACCGCAAACTTTTTACCTTCGATTGTTCTGAGCCTAAAGCCCATGATGTCCCAGCGTTCAGAGTACATCGGAAAGCTGTATGCATTGTGACCCTCGGACCAGCCAAGGCCCATGGCAGCGAGCACGTAGCTCGGCACGCCAAGGCTATCACCCAACGCATTGTCCTTGTCTATGTCGCAGGCTTCTACAAACTTCTGCTGTAGTCTGTCCCAATTGATTATCTTCTTGACTTCTGGCTCTCGTTTCCTTTTTGTGGGTACCCAATTGTCGCTTGAATTTCCCGGAGCAAAAACAGTCCCACCATCTGTGGTCTGCTTGATCATCTTCATGCCTACTGGAGGACATGGGTCTACCTCGTCTGGTCGCATGCAGTAGATGTACCCATCATCAGAGAATGTACACCAGCTGTCGTGACCGCAGAGCTCACACTTCTTGTTTCTGTTTACTCTAAACCACGTCATGCTTCCTCCTCTGGTGGCATTAAGAACGCTGGTGTTTCGTCACCCACCCACGCGCCTACCTGGTTATAGCTCCAGTATTCCGTAGCCTCTTCCTCTGTCATGCCCATCTCCATGTTGATTTTGATTACCTTCTTGTAGTCATAGAGAATAAAGTTGCTACCGAACCGCTCGACCTCACCAATAATTGCCTCGTTGTATCCATCCATCTTTAACATTATTCGTCCTCCTGTACATCACTGAAGCAACCGCATCCACCCCACTCGAACATGTCTACATCCTTATCGTCACGTAGCCTAAGTTGCTTGAGTGTCAGTGGAGTAACAGTTCCACCGCTGCGATCACGTAAAATTGATACGTCTTTGTCTAATAGTTTTCGAATCTTCTCTTCGCCCTCTTCCCACTCCTTGTAGACGTCGGGCAACATCTTGTGGAGGTGCCTGAACGAGGCCATCCCGGACTTAATGCACCCACCCCCGCAGTTATTGTGTGGAAAACCTAGATCGTATAGCCTTGGTATCTCTAGCCCTTCTTCCTTTGCTAACTCTATGAGTTGTGGCTGTGTGAGTAGTGGTTTCTCCAGTAGCGTAGAGCCTAGCCAGTACGGTTCCCAGTTCTTTTTTGCTCGATCCAGACGATGCTGCTCGTCCCAATTCATACCCAGCCAAAGCCTAACGGATGCGGCATCCGGGTAGTTGTCCTTGATCCACCTCTTGCTCAAGTCTCGCTTCAATATGCGTGAGCACGGGTCTGCGCGAGTATTGCCCAGGTACTTAACGTCAGCGAACACCTGAAACGGTGTGCGACCATCGGCGATGGAGATCAACTCTCCCCCAACATTTGCAGCGGCGTGATGCAAGAATTTATATAGCGTCAGATCCTCTATCAAGGTGTCCGTGAACAACAGCCGAAGCTTCGTAGTCTCTGGACGCTGGGCTACTCTCTTGGCTACCGCCCACGAGCTAATGCCACCACTAAAGAATACTACATCGTCGATCATAGCGTTGTAAATTTCATTCGTCATGCTCATACTCCCTAATGTTTTCGTTTACCCAATCGCGTATCACTGGATCTTTCATAAGCTTTTCACGTAACTTTTTAAGCAGTTGCTTGTGGGCACTCTGCGCAGCAGCGTGTGTGATATTGAACTTACTGCCTATCTCTCTCCAGGTGGTTGGCTTGAACTCCATCACTTCCACCCATTCGCTGCGATGGTGTCGATGATGCTTGCCGCCTCGGCTCGTGTCACGTCCGTGGGGTGACCGTGTTTTTTAAGAATGCGTGCTTGTTTTATAGAACAAAGGCCAGCCTTAACTCGACCGAAGCATGTTCGAACGAGGCGTTGTGCCTGTTTGTTGTCCATGTCTGTTGCGTCTACCCCAAACTTCAGGAGTATGGCAATCTGTTTGGTGCTGGCTGGTGGTGCTGATGGGGTAGGGGCGTTGTCCATGTCCAACACATCGAACGGGTTAAACGTCTTGGTGTCGTACTTGGCTTTGGCTACCAGCTTTGCACGTCGTGCTGTCTCTCTTCTCTCCTCCTCCTCACGCTTTAGCCTCAACTCTTCGATGGCCTCCGCGAGTGTTTCGTCTGGATCGACAGATCCTTCTGAGTCAGCAGCTATTTTATTTGCAAGTGATACAACCTCGTCTGGTTGCTTGCCTCCAAGGATGTCCATTGGCGTGATCAGCTTGTGCCGACCAGCGTTACCAACGAAATCCAACACCTCAAGGAATGGCTTGCTTGAGCTGGCTATGGCAGCCCGACGCAGTGCAGGGGAGTCAGCGTCATCGGTATCGACAACGCCCGGCAACGGACGGGTGCCACGGCCAACCATTTGGCAGAAGAGGGAACGTGACTTAGTAGGTCGTGCGAGTACTACAACCTCTGTCGAGGGTGCGTCAAAGCCTTCAGTGAAGACGCCTACATTCACGAGTATCCTCGCCCTGCTCTCCTTGAAATCTTGTACCGAATGGTATCGCTCAAGTGGTGGTGTTTTACCACAAACCCATCGAGCACAGTCTGGTTCATATCTATTTAATATCTCTGTTAACAGTTCAGCTGATCGGATGGATGGCAAGAAGACTAGCGTCTGCCTATCCTTTGCCAGTTCCAGGGTCGGCGCAGCGATAGCGTGCAAATGCCTTTCCTCTTCCATTACCCTGGATAGATCAGCTCCGTTAAGATCGCCAGCTGTGGTTCGCACGGTTGAGTAGTCAAGACCCTCAACGTACACCGACCGCTGGCGTATCGGCACGAGCCAGCCATCTGGGATAGCTTCGGCCAAGTCATATGAGTACGCCACATCATCAAACACAGCGCCCATCGCTAGCTCGTCAGCACGATCAGGCGTCGCTGTAACTCCGAGAGTTTTATGGTTGGGGTTTTCCTGCATGTGCTTGACGAGCCTGCGATAAGTTTTGGCTGGTGCATGGTGCGCTTCGTCAATTACCAACAGTGACCACTCGCTTGGATCATTCACTAACTCTTCTAGTCTCTTGTTGCCGTTGTTGGTTAGGGTTTGGATAGTTCCCACCACGATCTGTGGCTTGTCCCACCACCGCTGGTCAGCCTTGAACTCTGCCATCTCCACGCCAATCTCTTTACTGGTCATGCTCTCAAGTGTGTCGCACAGCTGCTTGATGAGCTCGCCACGGTGTGCAATAATCAGCACCCGACCACGGATAGCCATGTCAGCGATCTTTGATAGCACCACGGACTTGCCGAGTCCAGTAGCCATGACCAACAGCGAACTCTTATTATCTATAAGAGATTGCTTGACGCATTGGATAGCGTCCTGTTGGTACGGGCGTAGGACAAATGTCATGTGACGCCTACTTAAATTCTACAGGGCGTCTATGAAACTGATCGTCCGTTATCCATCCAGTGCCACGACATAATCGGCAGCCGTCACCACCGCAAAGATAGCACGAGTTTGATGGTCGCGAGTCTCGTAGCGATCTAATGGCGTCGCGGAAGACAGACCTTATTCGTTGCCAAGGGAGGTGCGCTCCAACAGGTGTGTCGGCGAACGCGTTAACCTCCATGCCAGCTTGCGTTAGCATACTAATCGCCTTGTCAAGTTGCTTGGTGTCAATCTTGTTCTGTGGCTTGAACGGTAAGCCAACGTCGGATGGTTCGTCCATGCAATCCTGAAGGTCATCCCATGCGAGATGGATATTGGTGCTCGTAGCGCCACCGTCACTAGCCTTCGCGCGTTCGACTACCTCTTCTCTGTGTGTCTCTGGCACAGCGTTTAGCTCTCGACCAGCACGACGAGACGGTAGGTTATACTCTTGCGCGGTCTTATCCTCCGATAGCATCCGATGGATAGAGCTCGTGGCAAGGTGAAAGTTATCTGAGCAAAAGCTGTTGAATGTTTTATGCGTGCTAAGAAATAACTTTCGATCTCGCAATTCTCTCAGTGCGTCCAGCGCGTTGACGATTGCGGATTCGTTTTCTTTGACGATGCTGACGAGCGTGTCTCGATCCGTGAGATCGTGCTCGGTCATCTCAAGCGCGTCCATGCGCCGTACCTTATTCATTGCTTACCCCTTTGTAAGTTGTGGGATGTCGGTTGATGGGTAGAATTTATCATGCGCTGGCTCGATCTCAACCCCAGCAGGGATATCACCTGTTGCCAATATATACTCAAGGATAGGAGTCTTCCTCGCCAGCTTCAGGTCGAAGGCTTTCTGTAGCTCCATCCGTGTCTCATGATCTTGGTTGTCGAACCAATCTTTAAATGCCTGCTCGTCTAGGACGATCAGTTTATCTTTGACCTTCCTGTATCCTGCTGTACCGCCGAGGTACTTAACAGACTTCTTCTTCCCACCTTGCTTCATTATATCTTCTGTAACTATTGACTCTAGGGTAGCACCGAATCGAAACTGTAACGCCTGCCGACGAGCTTTAAGCTGACGAAGGAGAGCCTTGCTCTGCTCCTTAATTCTATTCTCTAGCATCTTGGTCTCTTCAAGCTTGCGAAGATACCAATCAGGTAGCCACATGGTGTCCTCTCTGTCGGCGAGTGCGTTGCATTCTATTCGGAGGTTGTTGCTCTCCTCCTCTATCAACTCCTCGTCGGTTTCTGCAAGAATTTCTTGCCCTAGCAATGGATGTGGTCTACTTTCGGTCATCGGTATTGTCCTCTATAATTTTTTCAGCCCATTTTATTCCAGTGTCTGTGATCTTTACGCCTAGTATGTCATCCCCATCCATCTTCAACTCGACCGCGCCGTCCTTGGCTAGATCGAGAAGAAGATTTTGGAGGATAGTTTTATGCGTCTCCGAATGGATGATCAACCTCCTCTAGATCAACTGCACCAACCGCTACCTCTTCGAGAACTTTTAGATCTTGGACGTTGTGCCCATAATCATTGGTGGTGTATGAGACCTCGATGCTGTTGCCATCCTTTAACGCTTTCTTGGCAGCCTCTGCTAGCCATGGCGCGAAGGTGTCGAAGGTCATGCCTTCGCCAGTGCTGATCGCTACACATGGTGCTCCTGACTTGCCAACCAGTGGCGTACCATCACGCTTCATCTTGTCACTCACGTCAGTCACAGTGTATGTCCCAACACCATTGTTACCAGCAACTGGAGTGTGTTTCTTTGTTGCTTGCTGTGGTGCTGGCGTTGCTGGAGCGCCTTGTTCTGCGAACGTCATCTCCTCGGCAGGAGTATCTGATGTCGCACCGAGTAGGATATATAACGCACCAAAGTTGACGCGACATAACTTAGCAACCGCTCGTGTTTGACACATAGATTTCTTTGCGTATAGTTGCTGGACTGCCCATCGTGGTTCGTCCATGCCAAGATACCCATGCGCCCACGCTACCTTGACACCATCCCTAAGTAGCCACGCCTTTGCCCTGTAGAATGGGACTTCGTCACCCGTAGGGAAGTACTCGGTGTCATCAACTGACACAGTAAAGCCTAGCGTTTGTGCGATAGCCTCACCCCCACCGACCTTCATGTACTTCTCGTCCTTGCCTGTGTCTAACAGGTGGTGCTTCTTGATCTGCGGAGCGAGAGCCTTGATCAGCTCCCTGTTCTCGACGATCCGCTCTTGGATAGTCTTCTCAGATTGCTCAACCGCTGGCAAGTTTTCTCCTGCTATTTCGATTGCCGTTTCTTCTTGGTTTGTTTTTTCTGGGTTAGACATTTTGACCTTCCAATGCTGTTTCAACGATGACCTTACTGTCATCTGCTTCTTTTTGAATCTCGTGCTTAGTCATTTCCATATTCGCCTCAACGATCTCGTTATGCGCCTCGACAGATCGAGTCTGCACGATGAACGCTAGGCGGTGGATAAGATCAGCCGTCTCCGGATGATCCTCGACTATGGCTGACGTCAGCCCCTTGAACATCTCGCAGTCTCTCGACATACCTTGCAGTATGTTGACGATTGTGACCACTCGTTCCTTACTTAAAAATAAATTTCCCATTTCAATGCTCCTTCTTGATAGGGTTTACTTGTACAAGTCAGCTGGCACTTCAAGATAGTGCTTACGACTGACGGCTTCTGAATGTCCCATCCACTTGGCTACCACGTAGCTCGGATAAGACTGATGCCACAGAACATCACGAGTTCTGCGGAATGTTTGGCAAGTTATTTTGTCGGTGATCCCCACTTGTTTTCTTATTGAATCCAGTACTTTCAAAATCATATTATGTTTATACCACATGGCGCTACAAAAGTCATCGTCTGCTACCGCTAAATCTCTTGACAAAATGTCTTTCAACTCAGGCTCTATGCGAACGACCCTTGTCTTAGACTTGGAAGTGACGTGACCTACACGGTTCCGGATAGTTATCTTCCCGCCAGGTAGATCAACGTCACCCCACTTGAGGTTGAAGGCTTCCATCTTGCGGAGTCCAGCGTAGAAGAGTAAGCCGACTAAAGACTTATACGCTCCCGCCTCGTCCACGATAGCTCGTCCCTCCTCCTCGGATAGTATTCGGTGCTCGACATCACGAGTCGGAGCTGTCCCTGAAACATGATCGAACGGATTGAATTTTAAACGATCCTCCTTGAGCGCCCAACTAAAGATGACCTTCGCCACCCTGATATGCTTGCACACTGTGCTCTCTGACATCTTGCCTGCCAGCCAGAGCCTGAAGTCAGCAGCGCCTACGCGACTGAAGCAGTCCAAGGCACGGTCACCGAAGTACTCAGTGAGCAGGCTGAATGTCTGCTGCTGGATAGCCTTAGTGCTCGGCTGCAAGGCGCTGTCCCTTCGGATGAAGTACTGCGTCTTCCACTCGGATAGTTTTGGCGAGGATAACATATCGGTGAGCCTTGGATACAACTCGAATTCGATTGCGAGCTCCTGTACCCTAGCCTCCGCACCCCGCTTGGATAGATGCCTCTTGTGTCCTAGTGACTTGCGTCGGCGCTTGCCACGCGAGTCAGTCCAGCCCACTTGCCAGTAGTCTCCGTTACTTGATAGTCGTATCATCCTATCACCAACAATTCTGGTTTACAGACCTCTATTGCGTCAGCAAGGGCTAACCGTAAATTATAGACCCGATAAACCCCATTGTATGGTGTGGTCGTGTCTGCCACCCTTTCCCATAACTCCTCTTGGGTAATATCTCCAGCGTATCCCTCAAACAATTTGATGTGCCAAGGATAGAGTGCATCATATTTCCCACCCCAAAACACGCCAAAGTTTTGATGGACGCTACCCGTATACCCTATGTAGTCGGCTCGTTGACCGCCTGCTTTCCTACGGCGTAACCAACCAAATCTTCTCACAAGACCCAGTTGCGTTTCATATTCTATAGGCTTAGTAATCTTGGTAGGTTTTCGTCTAGGCATTGCGAATGCTCCTCTCTGCTAACGCCTCTTCGAGCGCCACCTTGACGGCTATGTACATGGGCACTTTAGCGCCTTGAATAGCACTCTCCGCTTCGAGCTGGTCAGCAAATTGCCGAGCCAGTTCCAGAATCTTGAGCTCTTTTGGTAGTTGTAGTGTTGTAAATTTTGCTTTCATAATATTCTCCAGTTGGGGATAGTTTGGTGTATAATCTCAGATGTCCTTCACTTGGTAGGTGAAAGATTGAGCCCCTAGATGGACGGTTTCCGCCTGAGTCTAGGGGCTCTTTATATCTACTTCTTTCTGACGATCAAGGCATCGGGCAAGGCGTGTTGGATAATGAGTCCAGCTGCCAGCTCCGTGTAGCCTTCAAGCTCACGAGTCTTACGCTCGATGATCTCGCCCACGAGTTTAAGCTTCTCCTCGATGGCGAGATGCTCAAGTTCAAACACATGGTCTGTCTCAGCCCATGTGCCGATCAGTTCGTTCTTGCTATTCACGCTTATGTGATCCCATGTAATTTCTGTCTTAATATCTGCATGGTTTGGGATATCTCTATGGAATTTACTTTGTCTCATTGGATGCCTCCTTCAGGGGCATGGGCGCCCAAAAGTCAGGCTCGCCCATATCGTTATCGTTATCGTTATTGAACGCTTCGTACTCATCATTGTCAACTTTTCTTTCAACCGTGATGATGGCTGGGTGTGGATCACAGAGGTAGAGCCCAAAGACCTTCTCCCCCTCCTCTGGCTTCTGCTCTTTCAGTGTCATCCACGGTTCGATCTTTATTATCGCTGGCTTATTCATTGGCGTGCCTCCTTAATTGCTTCGTCTATGCTACTGGCACAGGTTTCTATATGGTCAAGTAGCCACTGCGGGTCGCGGTGTTCATGCGGTTCCCACACGCTGATGCTTGGGTGGGCAACATCACCACCATCACCACTCTCGGCTTCGTCTCTAAGAATATCGATGACTTCATCAGTCGATAGTTCCTCCCAATCGGATAGGTACTCGCCTATTGCGATGTCAACGCCACGAGGGATAGGGCGTATCTCCTCGATGCCTTCAATCCACACCAATCTCTCGCCACTTCCTAGCCAATAACATCCACCCTCATCTTCTGTGGCTTCCAACGATTCATTACCCTCATCATTCTCACCCAAACACAAACCTTCTCCAAAAAAGTGATTGAGAAGAAACTTATTGTCCATATCGGTAAGGTTCTGTGGGTCTGAATCGGGGAGCAGTTCCCCAAAAAAACCTGAACAGGGGTTATCCATCTCCCAAGTTTCAGTGTACTCATTGTCCCCATCTCGTATTCCAATCGTAATCTTAAAGTGTTTCATTGTACGTCCTCCTTCGGGGCGAGGCTATAGTAGACACCTTCCACCCATTCCATCCACCCATCCAGCCAATCGCTGTGGTCGTATGGTCTCCAGCACTCCGAATGGTCGCAATTTATTTCCGCTAGCACTTCGGAGAGTGTCCACTCACGCACCTCATTGGTTTCTTTACATAGTACTTTCATCATTGGTCAATCCTCCTTATGGATTAGTTTACTAAATTTGTGCCAATCAATATACGCATTGATGGCGTCTACTAGGTTGTTATATTCTGCATAGCAGTCATCGTGTAGGTGGATAGAATTTCCACACTCAGGGTCGGATGCCCAACAGTAGTCATGCACAAAGGCTTGCATATTCATGCTGTACAACTCCTCGCCTTTTGTGTCACCTTCGATAAGGTGGTAGGTGAAGTAGTCGATGAGCGCCTCGTTCTGCTGCCTGTCGTTGTATTCCATGACCCCGCCCGACCCAACTGTTGTCATGCGGGATAGCATATTTCCGAGTCCAGCGGTCGTTCTGAGTTCGGCTCTGACCCAACGTGGGACTTGTAGGCGCTCCCACAAATCAGCTTTGTACAGGGAAACCCACGAGTCAAAGACTATGTCGTGGTTGATATTCGACCACGATCCATCTCTCAACGGATACCAGCACCAACTGTCATCCGAGAGGACAGGGATATCGGGCTCTGCGAATTTGCTACAGCGAGTGTAGGGTGTCCACTCCATGTCCTCACCCTTCAAGGCGTTCTCGCTGGCTACCTCTTTGCCCCACGCATCGTAGTATTCCTTATCGTCATCTTCATCGGGGAACGCCTCACTGACGATGCCATGGGCTTGAGCAAATTTCCAAGGGTCAAGTAGATACTCTGCGACCTCTTCGAGGGTCAGTTGATAGCGTACTGTCATGTCATCGGCAGAGTCCTCCCCGATGGGGTCATCGGTTCGGATAATGCTCCAGTTGCTGTGGATGTAATAGTGGTAATGTCTCATTGTACCTCCTCCCATGATGGGATAATAATTTTGGATTGGGAAATAATGTACTCATGTGGCGCTTCTACGATCTTGAAACCAGTGAACGTGGCGATGCCGTATTCAAAGGTAAAGTTGATTGGGTCACGCCTATAGAATTCAAGTTCAGTCTCACCTTTGAGTTGACCAGTGTCTGTGTGAATGGGTGACGCGTACTCACTGTCAAGTTCACACCTGACCTCGCCCTCCTTGAAACTGTCTATTGGATCACCATCATCGGCAGACTCTCGGATAAGTTCAGCGGGGACTTCGTCATCGGTGGCAAGGATTCTGTAATCGGGAAGGACATAGTAGTAGTGTTTCATGCTGTCTCCTTACAGGTGCAAGCCTCTATGTATTCACAGCACTCACCGCAATACTCACCTTCTAGAATTAAAAAGTGCCGTCTAGCCTCGCACTGAGCCTCGGCTAGCGTACACGCCCCACCCTGCGTGTCAGCACCGTACACGGTGAAGACGTCTTCAGGTACAAAGGCGTCTCCCTCGAAGTGTCCAACGTGGAAGGTTGCAGAACCATTCCACGATATGAACTGCTCGGTGTTTTCTACGTTCTCAAAGTAAATCATCATTGGTTTATCCTCCTTGGATAGTTGTGCTGAAATTCAGTTCAGCGGGGTTAAAGTAGTACCAAACTTTAGGCACTAGCAGGATGACCGTCCACGCTAGACAGCCAGCCGTAATGCCTGTTATTGAATTCCACAGTGTAGGGTCACCTAACGCTCCGAGGAAATCAGATAGGGCGTTGGATAGACTTGCCACGAGCGCACAGCCTACGGCTATACGCCATGCAATGGCTCGCGCTTCGGGGTCGAGTTTCAGTCCAGCAATAAACGCCACGAGCAGTATGCCACATACGACAATTCCGTTGTCAATAAATCCGAAGAGAAAGCCGTTTCTAATTAGTTCAAACATGGTCATCCTCCTCGGCAGATAGTTTCTCGTGCAAGGCTTTAAAATCGTCAAAAGTGTCAAAGACCTCTTGGTCGGATTTGGGATGGAATCCACCGAAAAGCCCACTCGCACAGTCCTCCTCACTTTCAAGTTGACCGCGAGCGCCTTGCCACTCCCACTCGTCTAAGGCTCTAAGTATTATGTTGCGTTCTAAATCTGTAAGTTTCATTGGTCATCCTCCTTGGATAGTTAAGACTTCGATCTTGTTAATGCCGTGTACACAACGTGTGAACAATGGGCTACGTAGAGGGCTGGAGACAGCGCCCATATCCCGATGAGGAATAGCACCTTCATCGGATTGGATAGTCGGTCGAACAGGCAAGGCTCGTCTACTGGAACGCCGTACATTGGACTCCCATAAGCATTACCCCACTCGTCATCCTCCTCTCCAGATAGTTTCTGTATCAGGATGAGGCTATCGCCTTGCTTCTCGAAGGTTGGCTCATCTTCGACAGGCTCTAAACCCTCTCCTCGGTCACACCACTCCTCTAGGGCGTGGATTAGTATGTTGCGTTCTAGTTCTGTAAGATTCATTGGTCATCCTCCTTTTGGATAGTTACTACTAGCCTTCTGGTCACGCCTTCAGGGTCACCTTGGACAAGAACCTCTAGGTCAATCAGCGGAAAGTCACCGTTGTCGTTCTCATCGACTATGGCATCCTCAACTGTGATCACATCGAAGTGGGAAAGCAGTTGCTGCTGGATGCCTTCGATAATTGTCGCTATCTCGGCACGCATCTCGGTAGGGACATCGCCCCACCACTTGGTTGTTGTTTGAATGTTGTTGCTCATTGTTTTATCCTCCTTGGATAGTTGTGCTGAAATTCAGTCCAGCGTCTGTTGCATATTATTATGCGGTGGATGGCACTCGCTAGAATGCCAACCGCCTCGCAATAATCAGCGTATCAATAATCCTCGTGCGTGTCGGGTGGGCATAGGGTGTCGCGTCCCCACCAATAGAGGAAATCTACCTCGTCACTCGGTCGGTCGAGTTGTTCAAAGACCTTGTTTCGCAACGCCTCATCGCAATCGTACCAATCGCGTTGAAGGGTGATAGGTCTTCGGCTATACGCCTCGCCAACACAGGTTGGAGAGTGATTATCAGTCGTGTGGTAAACTTCCCCGCGAATCATCCTGTCCACCGTGTAGTACATGGCTAGTGCTGTGTAGACATTCGCCTTCTTGATATGTGGTCGAGCCTCTACCGCAAGGTCATACACGTCTATGTCCATCCACTCATTGCATGGGTCATCGAAGTACTCGCGTACAGTCTCATCGCTGAGTTCGCCCATTGGTAATCCGTCTAAATTTACGCTCATTATCGTATCCTCCTTGGATAGTTGTGCTGAATTTCAGTCCAGCAACTGTTCGCATATTATTATGCGGTGGTAGGCACTCCGAAGAGTGCCCACCGCCTCGTAATAATTATTGCTGAAGTTTAAACGTGCCATCTACCACAAGTGTCCACTCGCCATCATCCCTGTGTAGGTGGCTCACAAAGCACGTAGGCTCTAGCGTATGCTCTTGCACTAGGATCTGTGCAAGAGCCATACCCGCGCCGAAGTGGACAGGCACGACCATGCGTGTAGAGCCTACTTGCATGGTGATCAGCACATGATCCACTGACTGCACCAAATCGTCCGTGAGCGGGATTGGGTGGTCACCACGAGCAAGTCGCAGTAGTTGAGAGTTAGTGAGCGGTCGCTCGGTGATGGGTAATGTGTTATTCATGGTGTATCCTCCTTGTGGATATTTCGCACATTATTATGCGGTGGATGGCACTCTCGCGAGTGCCATCCGCCTCGTAATAATTATTGCTGTGATTGAATTATCTTCCACACGCCATCGACATAATCGGACGGCACATGGTCAGCGTCATCGGTATCGTAGTGGTACAGGGTGTCGAGATAGGTTTGCAAATCCTCTTTGCTGTCAAAGGTCAGACCCTGCAGCACAAGTTCATTATATTCCTGTGCTTGATGTAGGGTAGGTATCCAATTTGTTTGTGTATGCTTCATGCTGTGCTCCTTAATTAGAAGAGATAATTTAGTACGATAAAAACCATTCGGTCTTGGGCGTCTTGGTTGTGAACGGTTCAAACACAGCCCAACCGCTGCCCTCAAACACCGTGCCGTCACAGTGGTGGAAGTGCTCATCCACCCATGGATCGTAGTGGACACGTTCCATGAGTACGCCTTGTCTCTCCCAAGCACGGCTATGTACAAAGATGCCTTCCACCTTCGCCGTCACCTCGCGATGTCCGGTCTTGCGAATCCGCGCTGCTCCCGCTGCAGTTGTGATGGGGTCAGCGCACCGAAGTGTCACCCAATCGCATTGACACGCGACCTTCCACTTCCCCTCGACCTTGATCGTCACCGACCATGTGCCCTTGTTGATATTCTTGTAGACCCGCACAAGGTCTCCCTCTTTTACTGTTAATTTGTGTGTCATAATGTCTCCTGGTAGGTTACGTCAGCACCATTGCTGACTATGTCTATTAGTAGCATACTAATCGGCATAGTGCAAGGGATATGTTCAGCCAATTTGGATCAATTATTCAGATTGAAAAGGGTAGGTCAGATACATCGGATAAAACATTTAAATCCTCAGCATTTGACGCCCACCGAATCGTCCCTTCTTGCTACGACATTCAGAGCCACAGCCCTGCCACAAATGACGCCCAAATCGCTGTTTAATGACACCCCACCCCCCATCGCAATAGTCTCAAATAGACTCACACAGGCGCTGACACGCATGGGGGCGCGGGGGGGTTGGCGACACTGGACGCCCTAACGTATAGGGCTTCACATGTTTCTGTGACAACATTTGTGACCCATGGGTTACTACTTTCAGCACACAGCTGTTGCTGCTAATTCTTCCCCAAATATGACGAGTAATCTACTCCAGTAAAGTAATCTCATTCTCTTCTCCTAGTACTTGTTTGGGCCCGGTAAATTCTCACAGTTATCCCGGTAGCGGGGTCGTAGAGAGTCCCTATTGTTTTTGGGCTAAAAACGAGGGTTTCCAAGTCATCACAAAATCACAATTTTTCGAATATTTTTCAAGAATAAAATCCCACCAGGCCTCTTGCTTCATCTCATGAAGTTCGGTCCAATGATCGAGCCAGGCGAAGTCAAAGTGCATGGTTGAGATTGGCCAAGTGTCTGCATCATCATGAACAATTTCAAATCTATCATCTCGTGTGCAGTGTGGCCAGACCATGTCGATGACCTCTTTATGCTTTTCCACTATGACGACCCGCTTGATCTCAGGGACGTTAATGAGATGTTCGTTCACTAGGCCCACGCCTAGCCCTGTGACGAGCACGTTTCCGCGTAACGCCAGGTTAAAGAATACGGCGTGCTCGTCCCACTCCAGGTCTCGGTCAGTCATAATAAGCTGATCGCCGTTGAACAGTTTCGTCTGGCGGCCTGCGTTGCGAATTTCGAATGAGTTTATTCTCTGTGCTGGGATGTTAGATTTCAATCGCATGCCTTATGGGCTTCCTCGGTGATGTGCCACGGGTTCCATTCTGGTGAGCCGGGCTTTGTTTATCATACCACGAGTTCTCATCGCTGCTGGACGCACCCAAAGGGTCGGCTCACTCATCACTGTCTGCCCTCGTGAGGCGATCCAGAGCCCCTTCGCCCTCTCGACGACCATGTTGTATGGGTTTTGTTGGATGCCTGCTGTCGGAATTGGTTTCCTAAACATGGTGGGCACCTCCAAGTACTTTACCTCAATCCACCTCGGCTGATGGTCGTCGTGTGTGTGAACCCCTGTTGTACTGTGCTTAAAGGATCTGGCGTGAAACCTGTACAAGCCGAAGGTTCCCCCCCCGGTCATTAGCCCCCAATTACCGTTACCTGTCAATAGGGCAACGTAGTCGGTATCCGGCGCAAATTTTATTGATGACATTCTATCTCCTAGTGTTTGAACCAGCGTGGTTCTCCTGCGGGAACAAGTCCCAGCTCTTTGTAGTGGGCTCGAAGCCGCTCCTCCTGCACTCTTTCTCGCTGACGGTCAGCCGAGACTGATTGGTCTTGGTTGAGGACATCGGTCCACTGCTTGACGCACATCGCCAGGGCTTCGACCTCGTCCTCGTGTCGCAGGCAGTTACGGTCCCTGGTGATGGTCACCATCTGCCGTTGGAGTTCTTGGTTTGCGGCAACGTCTGGGTGCATGATCAGGCGGTGCTGATTCATCACGGGCTCTAGCGATTGTATGATTCTTACTTCCTTTTGCCCACTCGTGTGGACACCGTCTATCGACGCCCCCCAGCCATGTGGCAAGTCTTCCGTTTCTCCCTGCCGAACACGGTGCTTCATGAGGACGGGCTCTATGAGAGAGACAAACATGTCCATGCCAAAGTTGCTTTCCACGAAAATTTCTCGCACCATGTGTTTTTTTGCCAGCACGACGAGATGCTCTAGCACGTCGGGCGAGTACCCACCGTCTAGACCTCCAACGTCTTTTATGAACAGGTTTCCGTTTAGATGTGAGACTATCGCGTAGGCGGTTTTGTCTGCGCCTCTCCCGGCCGGGTCGATCCACATCTTGCTTCCCGTATACTTTCCCCAATCTTGCGAGTACATGATTGGCGAGTAGAATCCATCCGTTCCGAACCCAAGCGATGGGATTTCTTCGCACCGTGTCGTTCCTCCTCTATCATTTGTCTGCCCCCATGTAATGGTTAGTGGTGCCTCCTCGCGAGCCACCGGGAATACTATTAGATCTTTTAATTGGAGTGGGTACTGAACGCCACCACCAAGGTGAGTTAGCATCATGTACTGCATCATGAATGTGGAGCGCCCCTCAGACGCTTCACGTTCCACCAGCTCGTCAGTTGTGAATCTTTCCGGCCATACAGGCTCCCCAATCTCCTCGCCCTCTGCGAGCCTCTGAGCCAGCTCTGGGGCAAGGTCATCAGTAAGCTCGTCGGCGCTTGGTAATCGGCATGGCCAACATCTAAAGACGTAGCCGCCCTCGACTAGTTTATCGTAGAGTGATTCTTTGTGGTGAGGCGTGCCGAGCATGATAATGTCGCCGCCGGGAATGAGAATGTTTTCGAATTCTTTTACTTGCTCACGGAGACGGTCACGCATCTCAATGGTCAGCGTGTTCTCGCTGGTTTCACAGTCATCGCCAAGGATGATGCTCGCTCGGCGTCCAGTGATTTGGCCAGTGACGGACGCTGCCGCGAAGGATGGCGTTCGATCATTTTCTGCTGGGCCGACATCGAACATTACCGCACTATCTCGCTGACCACCTCGCCTGTCGGGGCTGAGATGTTGGAGCCATGGAACCTGTGCAATCCATCGCCGAATCATGAACAGTGAGTCCTTCGAGTTTTTCTCCGATTTAGAAACAAGAAGGATTCTCTCGTTGGGATTCACGAACAATCGCCACAGGCAATACGCTAGCGTAACCCAAGTTTTCGACGCTCCACGGAACGCCCGTACCCCACGCCTTCGTGGTCCATCCTGTAGCCAATGTCCTATCTCCTTCTGGTGTAGGGCAAACGCTGGGAGCCCCAGCTCTTGCCACAGCTCCTCACCGAAAAACGAAAAGTCTTCAGCCAGCTTTCCAATGTACTCTTCTAGCTGTTTGTTTTCGTTTACTGGCATGCGAGCTTCCTGCTAAATTTAGATTTGTGATACTTCTCACCACGAGCCATGGGCATGATCTCGTGATACGGGATGCCGTCCATGACAACGCCAGCGGCAAGGATTGGCTTGCTGATCATATTTTTTCCGTATGCCATCGCGGGGTGACTCACGTCAACGCCGCAGCCTACGTCCATTCCGAAGATCCGTTTGTTTGGTCCACAGGCCCAGTGCGTCCCAGCAACTGAGTGTACGTGTCCGATCACGGTTGATTGCATGGATTTTACTGCGGCGTTCATGGCCGGGGTCTTCCCGCCGATGCCTGTGCCGTGGACATAGTGCACATCATCTACGTCAATCTCTCGAACCCAATTCCACTTCGGCGTGTTCCAAACCACGCTGTAGTCTGTAATGAACCGAGCGGGGATGTTAACGCTGGCCGCCAATCGGTAGACTCTCTCGTCATGATTTCCGATTGTGACATCAGCTTTTGGAAACGCTTTGACCCAGCGTTGTATTCTTTTTGCGGTTTTTTCAGCTTCGCGAGTCACGTCATCAGCGTCTACGTTTCGCATATGAAACGAAATATTGTGATGATCAACGATGTCGCCAATGAAAATTGTTTTGTTGCAATTCCAGGAGTCGTAAAGGTCCTTACAAAATTTTAAATATCCGGGGTGTGTCGCTGGCTCGTGGACATCCCCGATCACCAGAACTCGACTCATTACCCTTCCTCCTCAACTTTTGTTGGGTTCAGGTATCGCATGGAGTTAATCGAGCACCGTGGGATTGCCATGGTGTTGTCATATGTCTCCAACGCAGGCTTAATTCCACCCGCTATGACGATGTAATCTTCCTCTTCATGTATGATGAATCCTGCGTAAAACAGTCGCTGTGGTGCTGGTAAATCATAAATTCCAACATCAGAATTATCGGCATTTTCGCAGCTGTCGGTCCAATCAACTAAAACTATGGGGTAGCCATCTCGGCTACTTGCTTGAATTTGTTCATAATGTTCGCTCATGTTACGCTGTCGCGGCATCATCCATATCGTCTAACGCTGGAAGATTCATGCCACGTTTTCGCCATTCCTCTATTATGTTTGCAACGGGGCTGTCCCCTGTCGCTGTTGTGGTGATGCCGCAGTCTTTTAGACGTTGGCGTATTACATTTAGATCCGCAGCTGTTGCCTCGATGCGTACAGACTCACCGTCCTTGGTGAGTGTTTCTCTGCCTTCTCTTAATATTTTTAAAAGTTGCTGATCATAAAGATCGGCAATGTCGTCTAGGTTTGTGCTCATGGGTTGACCTTATATCCTTTTAACGTCTCGATTTCTTTTCTCATCCTGCTCACTGTACTCGACTCCTCGCCACGCTCCTCGATTGCCAGCGGAAGGTGTCGCTCTACGTCTTGAACATTTAAGTCTACGTCAAGGTTTCTGTACTCTGGCGAGTTTGCTAATGCGTAGTCGTGTGATAGTCCGTAGAACTTAGAGATGATATCGCTGACCATTGTTTGCTGGATCGTGTGTCCCGTTTTAGGGTCCCGCGCGACTTTTCCATGCCTAATATACTCATGGTGCATGTTACCACTCGGAAGCAAATAAGCTTCGAGAGTTTGCCGTAATGTTAAGTCATCGATTTTGATAGTTCCGTCGCCGACTATCTTCTTCATGTAATGGAACACCGACCAATCGTAATCTTCCGGGCCAGCAACATCGCGTAGCTCTATCCCATTGTAAACCGCGTAAGACTCGGCATGGAATGGGTAGTCAAGTTTTTCTAGCGCGATCATTAGCTCGTCGGTAGATACCGACTGTATGCGAATTGGTGAGACAATATTGATTGCCGTTTGCCACCAGCCGTCGTCCGGCTGAAGCCGAGATACAGGCTCGCCAAGGATGGTGTACTGAGGAGGCGCCTCGCCGCCGCCCCACACGGTTGTGGCTTTAATATTATCCATGATCTTCCTCGTGTCAGCCACAACGGGATCAGTCGCATAGCTCATGGCTCGTTGCAGAGAGTTCCATGGAATCAGTGTGCCGAGGAATTGCTTTTGCCAACGTAGAACACCAGAATCTTCTGGGTCTGGGTTTGCAAATGCGTCGGTGAGTGCGGTTAATGATTTGATGAACATCTTCTCATTAAGCTGCTTGGTTAACGCATAGAACATCACGGCCAAAAGATTTGTTTTGTCCTGCTCTCGTATGGTTGGATCCGCTTCTAGTACCTCAAAGCCATCCGCGACGATTGCAAGAACCGTTGCGAAGGGGTCCATCTTTCGGAACTGGTATCGCTTTTCTCCAATCTTTACCGAGTAGGGCATGCCGCCATTTTGTGACCATATTTTACGTTTGTGAGAGTTGTATGGGCCAGCGCCTTGGATCATATCGTTTTCGTACCAGTACCACGCCAGCCCCATGAGCGCCATGCCTGATGCCTGACGACCGCGAGCTTCCATCATTCGTCGAGGATCTCCGCTTCGAAGATCTTCCATATGCTTTCGGTGGTATCGCCAGAGCTCGGCCTCTTCGGGCAGGCCATACTGCTGACTTCGTTTTACCGATGCCTGCCGCCTCCTAAGCGCGGCCAACTCGGACGAGTGTAGGTCGCCATCTTCAATTTCATCGATGTGCTTGCCATATTTCGTTTCTAGGTGATCTGTATACGCCTTAAGCCGAACCTCAAATTCTGGCGTGCGGCCACCTCTTAGGTTGTTTAACTTCTGCGCAACCTCGGACACTATTGTTGTTGGGGACATACCGAACGCTTGCTCCATTAGGTTCATTGGCGTTCTATAGAACGGAATAAGAATTCTTCCGATACCCCATGTGTTTTGGTCTAAGAACTTTTGGAACCCTGATGCGTTTGGACCAAGGTCACCCTGGAACACAGGCCGCGTTGCGTAGTCCTCAACATGCCTCACGAGTTCGTTGTGGCGGTGCGTCCTGTGGGTATTAACTTTCTCTGCAACAGCCATACCCTTTTCGTAGTCATCGTCTATTTTCGAAATCTTAGGGTCATTTATTGCCTCATGAATTAGCGTCTGCTCGTTGCGGAGGTGTCCGTCTTTGATGGTGTTTTGAATTTCTTTATCCACCATCTCGGAAACCGTATCGTGCATCTTCGATTTGTATCGAAGTACCTGGAACCTATTTGCATTTTCTAGCTTCCCGCCAGGTCGTTGTGCCTTTTTAACAAGTTTAGCCATATTATCTGTATACGATTTATCAGCAAGTGCGGTGCGTCCTGCCATCTGCCGGAAGAACTCATCGATTGTCATGATCGCTCGACTTGGGTGCCGAACCAAGACCCCACCAATGACATGATTGAGAACCCATTTTCCCGCTTTTCCCGCGAAGCTGCCTGGCTCCCTGTCGGTCCATACCGCTTTTCGTGCGAAGCTAGCGTCATTGAGCTCACGTCCGGGCATGAGCTGGCCCTCTTCTTTTGCCGCCGTTTTCAAGGCGTATTCGAGGGCGGTTGTCATGTTACCAATGTTATGCCTAAGATTTGTAAGTGTCTGCGCCGCAACCTCAAAGTTGCCCGTGGCCACAGACGTCGCGAATTTTCCTGCTCCTGTAATACCCAGCGTGAGTGCAGGAGAAATTGCCGCAAGCCCCGTGTACGTGGCCGGGCCGGAGAGCAACCAGTTTGTGTAAATTTCTTGAACGACTCCACGGAACTTTCCACCTATTTGTTTATTGGAGCTCTTAATAACTTCAGAGATGAGGCCAAGGTCGGTCAGGTCATTTGGGTCAAGTCCCCGAAGTCCGTTAGCTATTTCTTGAACGCTGGCCGAGTCACGTCCAATTGATTTCAAGAACTCCGCAGCCTTTGTCGCGTCTGTTAGCTCTTTCTCAGTTGGAAGTTTTAGTGGCGCTCCCCATGCCTGTAGATCTTGCCCTGCTTGGGCACGCTTTAGTTGTGCGATTGCTGCGACGTATTGATAGGCGATAGCCTCCCTTTGTAGTAACGCCTTGTCAACGATTGACCCGGAGCTGTCGGCAGCTTTCTGCGCTTGCTGAAGCTTCTTTAGTCTATTCTGCAACATGAAGTTAGCGACGAACACTTTCACAGCGCCTTCGCCATGTTCGCGAGCGTCCGTTATCATGACCTCGGCTACCACTTGCTCGCTAGGTACCTCGTGCACAGCTCCTAATCGGGCGTACATGTTAACCGCGCGTTTTGATATGATCTCATTGCTCAGTGGCGGGATGATATCCTCGTCCATAAGCTTACGAGTGAGGTCGCCATAGGCGGCGGCAACTTTAAGAATCTCGTGAGGGTCGTCCGGCGAAATGCCAAAGGTTGATCGTTTAGGATCCAACGACGGTCGTAATCCCGACCTGTCTGGATTCCTTTTTAATAGCTCTGGGTCCCGCATCCGTGCTGTTCCGAGGATGTCGTCCTCTTGAATCATGTCATTAAGATCTTCGCCATCTTTGAGCCCTTGCTTGACCCTGGCCACAACCTTATCCCAGCCAATCGCTGGCATGTACTTTCCTGGTGCGTATCGAATGGGTAAGTCTGTTCTCGTCATTAGACTAGCAAAGAACTTTGCCACGTCAGGTTTAATTTGGCGAGCGAGCGGCGAACCCTGGACGTCTTTATACACGTCACGAATTTGGGCCGCTATGTAAGAGAGAGCATTCGCTTGGCCAGCCGCCAGCCCTTCTGGATTCGCGATGTAACTCTCCCAATTTCTGGCGAAGTTTTCCATGGCGGCCTCGTCCCAGTTACCATCGACAACGCCGAAGGCATCCTCCATGGCTTTGAGTTGCTTCTTATTTCCACCAGCCAGTAGTTGTGCGTGTAGTGCGTGACCGAGTTCGTGAACTGCGGTTGACGCATCGGGAGCGGTTATTCCTCTGATGAAGGCGACGCCGGATTCGGTGTCGATGAGGGCTTCGCCTCGTTCGTCTTGCCGGAGCCGCTGCTCCCCAGGCCGTCCATCAGCACCCGAAACTCCTTCGTCGAGTTCCCGGCCTTTGCCAGTTCCATGCGTTCCTTCAGGCGTTTCGTGCCAGGGTCTTGAGCCCCATGCATCTTCAGACTTCGTTGGTACAGGTGTTCTATCATCGCTTAATATCCTATCATAATCGTCGCGTGTTATGGTGATGGTATCGAAGGCTTCTACTTCAGCCCTTGCTACTGGGTCTAATTCGACCAATTCTCGTTGTAAATCAGCAAATTCTTCGAATTTTCTTTCCATATGTGCTATAGCATCGTCGGTTTTTCCAATAAGACCACTTGCCGCGTCGTCGAATTCTGGTACGTAGGCTGATCGAATGCCGATAACCTTATTTCCACCAGCACGAGTGGCGCCACGTTCTGCTTCATTTATTGTTTGAGCTCCGAGCCCTTTGGACTTAAGAAAGGCCACGACCTTCGCAACCTCTTCGGGCGTAACGCCACTGTCAAAGTAAATTTCTACGCCCGGTCTGGCGTTGGGGTTACTCTTGAGAATGTTTCCTTCTGATGAGGAAAGGTCAAGGACCAAACTTCCCATCATGGCATCCTGATCGCCATCCTTGCCCAATTGAGCCATGGTCCTTCTCGCAGATCCAAAGTCTGGAACTTGGTCCGTTTCGGACACTGTCTTGAATTTAGGCTTTCCATCTTTGCCAAGAATAGGATTACCCTCGGCGTCAAGTTGTGGAGCTCTTCCTGGCTTTTGAGTGTTTGAGTATGTAACCTCAACGTGTAAAGATGCTTCACCCTCGCCACCCGAATACCTATAATTCTCTCCAACGCTGTACGCAGTTGCGGTTGGGTCGTCGCCAATGATCGTGCGAGCTGTTGTCTGAGCGGCAGCAACTTTTGTTGGGTCCTGCACGCCTGCCTCCATGACAACTCGTTGTGGACGTATAAGATCTGACTCTAGGTCGAACGAGCCGCCTTCGCCGTCAAGGTTTGTCCAGTTCTTCTTTGTCCATTTTTCTTTTTCCATGAACCAGCCAACCGCCTGGAGATCGTCTGCTGACATCCCTAGACGTTTTGCTGCGTTCTCGAAGACCTCTTGTCCAAATCCCATAGCAGAACCAGCTGTATCTTTTGTTGGGTCCGTGCCTTTGATGTAGCTGCCTTGCACAGCCCCTTCAGCGTTTGGTGGAATTGGCTTACGGCCAGCCAATCTTTCCAAAAATCGAGCAGCCCAAACATCAATGGTTGCTTGGTTGTCACGTCCTAAAAGATTCGCTGCAAAGTTTACAGCTTTCACACCTTTGCCTTGTACACCCTTTCGAGTGCTGTACCAGTGCCCCGTCAACGTGTCCATAGCGTTGCCAGTATTAAAACCAAACTTTGTAAAACCTTCGTCGGCGAGATCTTTCACCGCTGAGTCTACTAAGCCATCTTTTCCAATAACTTTATTGCCTGCTTCAACCCATTCTTTAAACGTGCCACCAGCTTGGCGATGCTTTCCGTACGCCTCAAGGACGTCATCAAATGCGCCGCGTGTGTAGTGGTGCATGACATTGGTCATGTTTGCGAAGTTTGCTTTCACCTTTGTCTGTGGGCTTAGAGCTCCAAGTAGTTCTCCTACAAGATCTCTGTAAACTCCCCACTCTCTGCCGAGCCTCTGCCGCATAGTGGCGTACCAATTTGCGTGACCAAGAATGGTCTTTGCAACTTCATCGCCAGCTGCCGCTCGTGCTCGTACCTCAAGAACTTCTTTTTCTAGCTTACCGCCCAAGTCTTTAACACGCCGTTTTCGCTGTGGGCTGCCGACTGCGTAGGCTTTGCCGTTTCTGTTTCGGTGGAATGTATATGGTATTTTTTTGTATTTTACCTTTAGAACAGCGTTGCCACTGTCGTCCACAACTAGCTTGCCGTCGGCGTCTACTTTTTGTTTGATGGATGCAATTTCAAGGGGTTGCCATTCGCTTTTTGGGTGTCTCGCCATAGAATCAGCGACCTGTGATTTTATACTATTGCTGGTTTCTTCATCTAGGCCGTGGGCACTAATCGCATCGTCAACAACTTGGCTATCTCTTTTGTTAAGTTTGGCAACACCTTTCGATCTTTCTCCGCGTGCTGTCCCCATGATGCGTTTGTCTTGGTGTAACGACATCACGGTTTCTACGCCATGCCCATCTACTGTTTTTACTGTGTTAGCTGCAAGGTCTATTTCAGAGCTTGTTGATTTGGACAAAATAAATAATGTATCTATTTCCCCTTTGCCCATCAGGAAGCCTGAAACAGCCTGCTCCCCAGCAAGTTGTGGGATGTCGTTATCGTGTGCAACAAGTGTGCCCATTGCAGTAATTAGATCCTCTTCAGGGATTCCCTGGAGTCCGAGCCCGTCTTCCTCAAGCTTCGCAGGAATATCTGACATCTTCATGCCACTTTCTAAATATTCAGTTGCGGCTACATTACGAGCAAGAGATATTTTACCTACTCTGTCTAGCTTACGGAGCTGGGATGGGTTTAGCCCCATCTCATCGGTGCTTTTTGCTATTGTTCTTTTTATATTCGCTGCGCCTCGGCCAGTGTATCCCACTGATCGTAGCAGACCATCAGCGAGAATGCCTAGCGGGAGTCCCTCCAGCGCCATCATGAATCTGGCAGTTATGAACTGTCCGTCCTCAACATATCGTTTCGAAGAAAGACGTTGCGTCCATTCATTGTCGAAACCCGATTGTATTAAGAGATCAGAAATGTTTCCCATCGCAGGGTCCCACGCAATGGGATCCGCGAGGAAGCCAGCGGTGGCCTCTGTTGCCATCACCTTTCCGACATTCGATGCGGAGTACTTGCTTCCTACCAGAGCGCCTTGTTGCACATTTCGACCAGAGATTTTGCCAGCCATGCCAGCGAAGCCTCCTCCATGCCGCCCGGCGTTAAGTACTTTTGATGCGGCTCCAAATGGAATCAAAAACGAAGTTACTGTTTCTGCAATTGTTGTGACAGGTAAAGGGATGTCAGCCCATTCCTCATTGAACTTGCTCAGTGGAATAGTTATAGTACCCCAGGCATCAGGAATTGGATTCTCACCAAGCTGTTTGTGTATGTCAATGCGAAGGTCAGCAATAGATTTTGAGTCACCGCCACCATCTCCGATCAACCAACTTTCTGCCTCCATCGCCAAGCCCAAGCCCTCGACACCAAGGTTATACATGTTCGCACCAAGGTTCAGAGCGCCTCTAAAAACTGGGCCTACAACTTTACCACCATGCAACTCGTCAACTCGTCTTGCCTTTCCAAATAAACCATAGTCGCCAAAGATAAGAGCATTGCCAAAGCCCATGCCCTCTTCAATTATTGTTTGAGCTAATGTGTTTTCTACTGGCGCAACCTTGCCCGTTTTGGTGATCGCCGCCGCCTGCTCTTCTGTAACATCTACTCCACTCGTCTCAAACTCTTTACGACTCATGCCGTGAATCTTGCCACCCTGCGGCGTGAACGGTTTAGCCACTTCGGGTGGTGCATTCTTCGCGGGAATCTCAGCTAGTAGGCCCTCTTCTTCAGCGATACGTTCTACGTCCTGCTGTAGCTCTGGGTCAACCGCTGCGTAGGGGTTGAGCTCGCTACCGGGTCCGATCATTCCTGCTAGAACATCTTCGTCTTGTGGCATATGTGATTCCTAATTATTTTCTCGTGACGACCACTGGAGGCCACGACTAGTTGCTGAGAATTTATTAAAGAATGCTATAGGATTGTCTCCTGGAGCGAGATATAGTTCGGAAATCTCCAAGAGCTTTTTAGTACGTGCTTCTAGGTACTTTGATGGATCCGTTTCCCTTAGTACTTGGTTCTCGGCGACCCACGAGCGCCAAGTTTTTCTCAAACCAGAGTTTAGTTTAACCCAATCTTCATACACGCCTGGATCTGTGTCAGTCGATGGGGTGTAGAATCTATACATCATCGTTGGTGGCTCTGCGCCTGCCGCTGTCCAGAAGGCGTTTTCGATCTGGTCGAACAGCTCTACTGCCTCTGGCGAGAATTTCTCATCCTCGTATTTCGTCTCTAAGCTGTTCGCGCTGATCAGCAAGTTACCTTGCGTTGCGGTCAGCGTTCCCTCACCTACGAGATTCCAAATTTCTGTCGGAAGAACTCGTCGCTGATGGACATTGCTATCATGTATACGCATCATCATCTGTGCGTACACCTTCGGGCTGCTATCTGGCACAAGCCCTCCCCGTTTTTTCTTAAGCTCTAAAAGTTCATATGCGTAGTCGTGCCCTCTCTCAGGGTACGTCGTTATTAGATGCTCGCGAATCTCTTTGTCAGTTTTAAAATCTGATCCACCGTCGGGGTCTAGGTACTGAAGAATCAATTGCCTTGCCGTGTGGTTGTCTTGCGTGTGGTGTATTTCCCGCTGACGGATTAAATCATATTCGTCAGGAAGGCGCTTGCGCAAATCGTTTATTTTATTGTATGTAACGGACGCTCTTGGAAATAGTGGGTTGCCCTCGCTGTCGGTTTGGCTTTGAAAGCGTCTTAGGAAATCTCTTTGCTTGGCTGGTGCCATGTAACCCTCCGCAAGGGCATGCTCAAGTGTGTCCACAAGCCTCGTTGAGAATTTAGTATCTCGTGGGTCTGACCCCGCATTCGAGATATCCGCAAACACGTCGTCGCTCATCGACCACGATGCGTAATTTGATGCCGTCAATCCCGTGAGCTCCTCGCCGAGCGAGGTCATAGCGGTCTCTCGCCGTCCTTCAATAAGTTTTGCGTCAAGGCCCTTTCGCGCTCCGTAGCCCTCCGGCAACCTCGTCATTAACTTCTCAGCTCGCTCGTAGTGGCCAGCCGCTGTTGCTTGTTGAACGGCATTAACAGTAAGACCTAACATGTAGAGCTCTTTGTTGCCTGGGTCCATCAACCAGTTTTCGTGGTCAGCTTTCACCTCTTTCCAAAGCTCGTTGTTGGATTTTAACTCACCGTCAGCAGCGAAGACGAGGTCAGAAACAATGCCATCGTTGTAGAGGACTTTTCGCTCTTCAGCAAATCCCGAATAATGGCTTCTGAATGCTGCCGCTGTGCCCTCTAACATTGTGTTTAGGTATGCGTCGATTTCTGGTTGCGTGAGTTGATCGTTTGGAAGAAGGTGCCCCTTGTCGCTGATCTCCGCGCCGAGTGTTTCTGCGGCGATGCCCATTGCCATAGCGTGGGAGGCGGCACTGGGGTTGCCGTGCAGTTCTACTAACTGAAATAATTCATCTTGGAGAGATGTCCCGCCCTCTTCTGTCGGAATTGCCGCCCTGCCGGATTCAAACTCTGCCTTGTACCAATTCATATCCTCGGCGCCATCTCGCCTCAAGTTTCCAAGGTTCGACGATCCGTCTCCTCGTATGCTTTTTGTGATAGACGAATACGCTTCCCCGAAGCCAGACAGCAAGCCCATGACCTGTTTAAGTTCTTGGTTAGGGACGTGAACGCCAGCCCTTGGCATGTTCAGCACACCAGGAGCGAAGGTGCCAAGAGCTTGGGCTGACGATGGACGGTAGCTAGATCCCACGCTTTCGGTTTTTGGTGTTGTTTTTCTTCTTTTTTTAGCCATTTAAAACCCCATCGTCGATGACCAAGGTATTGCCCCGGACCCGCCTTTTTGGGCTCGTGTCATCGAGAGGCCTGTTGAGAGCCCTGACATCCCGCCGCTGAGTCCAGCCAGCATCTCGTTTTGACCCTGCGCCAGTGCTGCATTTATATTTTGTTCGTAGCCTGCCATGTTCTCGGTGTTCAAGTTCTTATAGTTAATGTTCATCATCGTCATCTTGTTCGCAGTATTTTCGTTTATGATTGAAAGATTTTGAGCTTCATCTATGTCGGCTTGCGTTAGCACTCTCTCACCTGACCCGGATCCTGTTGAAAGACCGCCAGATGCTTGTGCAACTCTAATCCTGCCCCTAACCTCGGACGCTCGTCTCATGGTTTTTAACGACTCTGCGTCACGAGCCGCAAGTGTTTGTTTTTGCATAACACCTCGACGCTCTATTATAGAATCCCTACGCATCTCAGCATACTTTTTGTTGGTCATCATTGACCGCTTGACAGCTTTGTTCTGTTGCGAGGCGCCCATCACTGACGTAACCGCACCGAGTGCCATCATTTCCATGCCCATGGGTTACTCCGTTGTAGTTGTATGAACACCGTGATACTCCAAAGACGTCCATGTGCAGGGTCTTGGGTCGGTGTTTATTAGTTTGAGTGTTAAATTTTCAACATTGCCGTGCGTCCAAAATCCAACCTCTGCGTAGTCAGATACCGTACCAACATCTGGCGTGAATACTTTTGTTCTTTCTGTGCTTGTGTCTTGCGAATCGGTTAGCGTTATGCTGTACTCCCCAGATGTTTGGTGCTCAACAATAGATTTTTTAAGGGCCGTGCGTCCATCAACCACGGCCTTGCCTTGATCGTCCCTCATAAACAACTTACTTAATGTCAACTCGGTTGAGTAAGAACGACCGAAGATGCACTTTTCGGCTGCGAAAGATGTGGCATCGGCCTCCACGGCAAAAGTGGCGGAAGCGTCGTACCCATTAGCGGCCATGGCAATGGTTGCGTGCTGGTTAGTGTCTGTATTTACAACCGTGTTAATGCCAGAATCTACAAAGCCATCTCCAACCGTACCCTGAAGGCTCCACGTCACGGTCCATGGGGTTTCACTTCCCGTCTTGGTTCCCCCGGTCTTAGATACCCTGTGGTCCAGGTGCACCGTAAAGTTGCCAGCGTCTTTTGGCTCGGCACCAGACGTATCGATTTTGTCAACAAACAGGCGAGTGGTACTAGTGCCAGCATCGGTATGTGTTTCTTTTCTTAGCATGTACAGATCGGTGTCGATGATGGCGCAGTCCATAAATGCGTCTGCGCCAAAGTCCCACTGTCCCCATGCAGATTGTTTGCGTTTTTGCCCTTCGGTGTATGACTGATAGACATACAGTTTTGCTGCCTCATAGCCCTCCCCTGCTGCTCTATCGCGTGAGCCTTCGTCTGCATAGTCATCAAACTCAACGACGTGTGAAATTATTACGTCGTCGTACTCCTGCGGCGTCGTCGTCCCGACATCTGACCATGTGCCAGGATCATCCCAAGCGCCATCTGCGTAAGATGTAAAAGTGGATCCACTGACGTCACCCTCTAGCGTGGGCATCACGTACAGCGTTTCAGTATTTGTGCATGTGACCATGTTTACAATAACTGGCGGCACGTAGTTATGCACATGGCGGGTGATATCCGCAGCCTTGTTTGAGACTGCCATGTCATCGTAAAAGTATTCATAAATAACAGAATATCTCTTGCCACCTCCGGGAAAGTAGAGACGCTCGCCAATGGACACAGGCCGAACCTTTTGTGTTTCATATCTCGTGCTTGCCGTCACAGATGTTGTGCTTGGGGTGAGCGGCTCGCCTTGCGTTGAAAGTTCAAACTGCTGGCCTGCCCGTGTCATAATTAAGACGGATTGCCTGAAGGGCACAACGAAGTCAATAATTGTAATGTCTGTCGCCGCTAACTGTGCTTCGATTGGGTCTGAGTCAATGAGGAACGCAGAGTCATCTAGGTAATGATTAAACAGGTCGTCAGATGCCGAAAAGCAAATGAACTCATCGCTGGCAAGAACCATTCGGTTGTTGTAGTAACCAATGTCGCTGATGGGCATGCCCTCTGAAATAAATTTCGGGGGTGGATTTTGATCGCTATGGCCACGGCTAATGTCCATGTTAATGTCGGGGTAATCTTCAACTCTTCTTAACGACAGTAGCCCATCGGCTTCTATGTCGGGACTAATTCGAACGAATATTCTCTTGTGATCTATTGGACCACCTGTGCAAATTACTTTGCCGTAAGGGAAAGCCTTTAGCCCAACGACCGCGTCATCATAGTCATCGGGATCTTTTCCGTTTCCTTGTAATGCCTCTTGCACATCGGTAGAGCTTGCGTTTCCAACGATAAATGATGTTGACTCATTTGTCCATGGGCATTTAAGACCCCATGTCGTCCCAGAAGTACCGCTCCAGCCAGATCCCGCGGAAAGGCACTGCTCCTGGTAAGATCTTCCTGTGTAGTCGTTGAATTCAATCGACCACTCAAATGGATGGGAGCTGTTGGTTCTGGTTAACTTCACAGGCATTCTGGTTGAGTCAATGTCAGCGCCTTCGCCATCTGGCGTGTCAATAGTTTGAGTCGATCTATTTGTATTTACAATGAAGGTGGCATCTGCAATATTTTGAAATTGGTAATCATTAACCGTTGCGCCCTGTGCGCTAAGATAGTTTCCTGTATTATTTACTGGAACCGCAAAGTGATCATTGTAAATATCATAAATTGCAGTAATACCGCCGTCACTGTAAATGACCAAGAATTCGGCTAAATTGTCTCGTTCTATTTTGTGAATTCTATACTGTAGTGCAGAGCTTATTCCACTATCCATATAGTTTATAACAGTTGAACCGGGTCGTTTTCTCGCTCCATCAATTATGTTGAACGCTAAGTTCTTCGCTTCTTCGACTTGTCCTGGAAAACGTATGCTATCCGCTTGTCGGCTTACGCCATGGGCTAACGAGTTGATACGTTGTACAAATGGTGTACTTGGCATGCTCTATATTAGCCCTGCTTCGGTGCCTCTTGAGAAGGAGGTGGACCACCTGGAATCATTGGTCGAACATTAAAGTTCTGATCCGTTTCAGGCTTGTTGCGAAGCGCTGACGCTTCTGCTTGCATGTACTCTTGGTTGAGTGTGACATCCATTTGAGGGTTGCCCTGCATGCGTCGCTGGAAGGTCATCTTTGCACGCGATATGATCACGTCTTGAAGATGTGACGGAAGATATTCGAAATCCAAAATTTCTGTAATATCGATATGAACCTCTTCTGTGGTTGAGGCAGCGGTTGACCCATGGTTTGCGCCTTTTCTAACGTCAAAGGAGCTTCGGTCAGCGTCGTACAAGAACGTACTACTGTGGGTCACTGGGGTTGCCTCTTCGTCAGTCCACGTACTCTTTCGTATCACTAGGTTTCGATACGAGTCAGGGCCAGCTCCGCGTACCTTTAGGACGGTTCCCGCAGTTGAAAACTGAACCCAACCGCCGCCTTCTGGCGACGTGGGGCTCACGGCGTCGTCGCCGTCTGTGGTCGTGTAGGCTACGGATTGTCGTGTGTTCTCCGGCCAGCCCCACGCTTGGATTCTCCTGTTTTCGCGGTCAATAAATTGCTCCGCTCGGTAGTACACAGACGTTGAGTCACCGTTGTCGCTGGGCTTGGTTGTCCCAGACATCGGAAACTCTAAGATGGTCTCCACTACCTCGTTGATCCCGTCAACGAATGTCATTCCCATTTGTGCCATTTGTGGTCACTCCTTCTTGGTTAATAGACGCTACGGTCTATGGTTCTTGGTCTGCCCCGAATTTGACGCATTTCCATTGTGTTAAGTAAGTTCGTATCCGCTGCACGAATCTCTTCCTGCATCGCGGTACTCTTGGTTGTTCTGGCTTCCTCTTGTAACTCAGAGTCACGAGGACGCGAGAACGTAGGCATAGTGTGTGCGTAACTTGTGTTGCGATTTAAAGCTAACGCGGATTCCGCAATTATCCAATCCTGGAATGCTGGCGGGATCTCTATGTACTCGAACTGATACGTGTACGTCATCTTAAAGGTGTCAGCGATTACAAACGTGTTGTCGTCTGCCTCGTACATGTACTCACCCTTGCGAATCAAGTTTTCGTTTATGTCTGTGCCATACGTGTCAATGTGGTAGATCGTGTAAGCCTTTTGTACTGTTCCACCCGCTACATATGTCACAGTGAAACTTGTGCCGTCCACCCCGTCTAGCGATATATTGTTGTCGTCTACCACGGTTATGGTGTGCACGTACCCGCTGGTGTCATGCGTCGCGGGGGTGGGTCCAGCGGTCCCTACCGCCCCTGTTATATATACCCTGTCGCCAGTGGCCAGGCCGTGTGAGTTGGCGGTAACCACCGAGGGGTTGGCGGTTGATATGCCGCTGATGTCGGTGGCCGTGCCTAGTTCAAGTCTATCAACGTGAATGTACCCTATTCGTGGATCCAATAGTTGATCGTCAGCTGCGAGTGGTGCCACAGAAACGTCGTACTTACGGTTCCAGTTCCAGCCCTGTGCCATAATTCTATTCGAGGTGTCGTCAATCATCCGCTCAACTTGAGCGTGCGTTGACGATCCTCCAGTGTCTAATGCTGGCACTGGGAGCTTGCCTATCCTTCGCAAGACTCCGTTTACTGCTTCAAGTTTGTTACCCATGGGTTACGCCTTTATTACTACAAAAGAAACCTTACAGTCACCTGTAACGCCAACGGTGAAACTCGATACGGCTCTGGTTATGTCGCCATACGCGGTGCCCTCTATTTGAGTTAGGATAACCAGGTATTCAGTAGTTGCAAGAGAGGTGCTAAGTGTGACGGTTACGAGCCCACCCGCCGCAGTAACGCTTGTAACCCCAAAGTCATTGGCGTCGGCGGTAACAACGCTTCCAGTGTGCGTGTAATTGAACGTGCCAAAGGCGCGTGTCGCTACCGCCATCGTTGCCCCGCCAACAGATATCGTGCTTGCGGTAACTGTAAGTGATGCTGCTGCAACCGCGCCAGCGGCGGTAATGTCCCCGGTGTTCATGTCTAGGTCGCCGCTAACGTCTAGGTCGCCGCTAACGTCAACGTCGCTTGAAAAAGTAGCCGTTGTTCCTGTTAACGAAGCTAAAGTTGTAGCGCCACTTACCCCAAGGGTAAGATCACACGTAACAGCGCCTTCGAAATCAGCTGTCCCGGTGACCGAGAGATTACTAGCGTGGCCGCTATCACCGACTTGCAACGTATGCGTTGATCCGTCGCCTATTTGCACGATAGCGCCAGTGTAAGGCGTAATGGTATTTGTTTTAAGTGTTCCCATCGTTATGCCTTACTTGCCGTATACCCAATTTTTGATTTTGTCTGCCATGACGCATCCGGCTATAAAAGAGAGGCAAGAAGCCAACGCAATAAACCAGGTGGTGCCTAACAGGTCTGCTAAAAATAAATTCATTTGCAAGTTTTCCTATGTGAGAGAATAGAGCTCACGACCTTGTAGCCGAGAGCCAGAGTGAGTGCTCCTGTTGCGATAACAACAGGAATGAATAGAGCGTGAGCGTAAGTTAATACGAGCCAATTTAAAATTATGAGTCCGACGCCGATGCACAGCGGGTACCACCCCTTGCGACCGCCAGAAATTACGATCAAAGCAATTCCCGCGAGTACGGCGACGCCGCCGAGCCAAGGCAGAATTTCGAATCCTGTGGATCCCTCTGCCCCTACCGCTGGCATGCCGCTTGGCAGTCCAATGGAGCCGGAGAATGGGGCCGACGATGGCTTGAACATCGAGCAGCCGGAAAGTAAAAGTAGGATCGTAATAATATATTTCATTAGTGTTTTAACCGTATTGGTGAGAGAATGGTCGAGAATCGTGTTAGGTGCTGAGTTGGTCGGCGAGATCTCATTTGCCGCGTGCCACGGGCTAATCGCTCTAGTGAGCGGAGTTGCACCCGTGAGAGTGCTCGTGGGAAGAGGGCCATGTGTGTGTGAAAGGTCTCGATCACCTGTGGGTTGCCAACGTCGTCGGTGTTAGTGTCGGGGTATTGTGTGTTGTCGAATTGCATCGCCCCCATCGTCACAACGTCATAGTCTCGTCCCCAGGTGTACACGGTGTTAAGCCAAGGTAACGCCGGAGGCGTGGGCACGTCATCAACTGCCACAACGTCAATCGTTTTCGTGTTCATGACATTCGAGCGACCAAGGACGCTCATGTGAATGTGCGACAACGATTCATCGACGTTTTCTCCACCACCAGCCGAAAACCCGCCAAAGGTGTAGCGACCAAGTCGCCAATCCCCGTTGCTCGTCCCGCCCCCGTGGTGGAAGCCTTCGTAGTGGCCCACGCCGTTTCTGTTTGCATCACCCTGCGGCAGGGGTATAACATTATCTGAGCCATCGGTAAGCGTTAGTATGTGATACTCGCCATCGTTAGTGAGATCCTCTGTGCGTCCGTCGTCGTGCCCCCACTTACACTCCAGTGTATAGCTGTCAACATCAGCGACTTGAAGCACGAAATGAAAGCCGCCGTAGATGCTTGGACTGTATGTAGGATTATCTATGTACCCTGATGGGTCAGTCCAGTTGGTGTTCATGCTGCCCACCTCAACGCCCGTAAAGTCTACGAGCGTTCTTGGGAACGTCCCGCCTGGTGCTTTTGTCGCCCAAAACATCCCAACCATGGACACGCCAGTGGTGAGATTGGGGTCATCCCCGCCAGATCGCTCCAGGATGTCTTCGAGGACTGTCATTTTCCAAGTTTGAAACTGCTCGATGTTCATGTGACTCGGATTGGTGGTGATGCCAGACCCTCGAAATTTCGAATCGGCGTCGTCCTGGTCATCCTCGTCGTTGGTCGTTCTAACGCCAAGGCAGTACCGTTCGGTGCCATTTGGCTGGTGGTGGTGTGTTCTTGCGTATTTCTTTGGAATTGTTATGTCGAGCACTCGCCGAGCGGCTAGGTAGTGCCTGCGAATTCTATCGCCAGTGAGTGCTGTGTTGTACGTTGCCGCGTATGCGAGTGATCCGTCTTTTAAACAGTCACGATTAGCCGCCCCAGGTTTATTTACTCGAACTTGAATCTGATTGGCTGGAACATTTGTACCCGCACTTCCGTTGGCTATTTCTCTGCCGTCTAAGTACAACCTACACCTACCCCCGGCACCCCAAACCGCTACAAGTTGAGTCCAATCTTGGTGGTAGTATGACGTGGTGTCCATAGACCATACAGGCGTGAGTTCGTAGGCATCGCCTGTCCAACGCAATTTAGCGCAAGGCGTGTAATAATCACCCGCGACGGCGCCACCGGGCCCACCACCGCCCGTAACATTTTTCCTCGCAAATCCAAGGTGAGCCTCGAAACCGTCGGCGTCTATCAATGAGAGTAGCCAAGCGGGATCGTCGTCCGTACTGTCAAGTGCTGATAATTTGACCCAAATTTCTAAACTAAATGGAAGCCCGTCGATGAGCGTGTGTCCTGGGTGTGTGGTACCAGGGGCAAGTGTCCCTACCCCGCCAAGTGCCGCGCCACTACCACTGTAGTGTTGCAACTCGCCAGCGTCTACGTTCATCGACAGTTGCCCATCATTTAGAATGGTTGGTCCCTCCAGCTGTGTGTTCAATGCGCTCACGTCTTTCGTACCGTTAACCTCTGTGACGCCTGAGGCGTAAGTTCCCGCCCCGCCAGTGTTGACCCATGCGCTTGCTTGAGTGTTTCGCATTATGGTGTTGCTCTTGGGATCGTCCAGCGGAAAGATGCTCGTCGCACCTGATCGCTCCATCTCCTCTTGGAGTGGTCGAACAGCGGAGTTAATCCACCACACGTCCGTATCGCCAGGCCCGACGGTCTCATAAGCGTTGTCGTAGACCGCTAGTGCGCCAAGTTGTCGGCACCTACACAAAAAGGGTGTGTGCTTAGAAGGCGCGACCCGTGGCGTAAGAAAAGGCATCTTAGAATAATGACATCGCCACGTTCAAGTCTGCACCCGTGGGCGTTACCGCGTCCGTTGTTGTGTCACTGAATTGAACTTCAATCTTTGAGGCGCCTTCAAGGTCAACGGTAGCGGAGGCGATGTTGTTTTGTGTGTCTGTAATCACCTTGGTCGCCGTGTCGCCGTATTCTAGCTCCACGATGTCGGCAAAGAAATCGCCAGTATCAAACACCGAACCCGCTGTTGCACTTCCGGCCTGTGAACCGCATGTGAAGGTGATCTCCGCGATGAAGTTTGCTATCCATTCGCCGCTAGCCAACTGTGACCAGCCCCAGACAAACGCGCAGCCAGTGTTTCCGTCAGCGTCTCCTGTGAAGATTAGCTTGGCCAAGTTTGCGTACTTGCAGTCTGTGATCCCCGTGCCCGATGGCGTGGTGTCACTATATCCCTTGGTCGGCACGCCTGATGGCGTTTGGTTTGATGGGTGTAGTTTGTAATATTTTCGCTCCTGTGTTTGGAGCGTAAAGGTTGTAGAGGCCATTATTCGTCTCTCCTGCGTTGTTCGTCCATTTGAGTTTCCATTCTTTCTAGTCGTTCTGTGATTGTTAGTTGTCTGGTTAGTACCTCGACGATCAGGCGATCATGCCGAAGATACGATGTGGCTATAAGTGCCAATAGTGTAATTGAAATTGTGATAATTCCAACCCAATCTCGAACGGCAAGGTAAACAACCCGTGGGTTTCTGTGGTCTCGTGTCATGCCTGTTACCACCGCCGCTACGAGAGCAAGGCATCGGACGATTATAAAGTTCCAATGCCTCGCTTCGATGTAGCGATGGAGGACTCCATCTAAGGTGGTGAATTAATCGTGAACTTCGATGACACCCGCACACCATGGTGATAGGAAGTCATAGCCGACCATCATTTGTGCTTTCATGAACTTCACGTTACGACGGTGGTCGTCTTGAAGAACGGTCTGCATGCCTGATGCTTGAACCATACCAACTGCTGGTGTACCTTCTTGTGCACCACAGAGAGCAACAGCCGCAACTCGTGCAGATGAAGCGCCGTCTCCGTCAGCGTCAAGGTTGTACTTCGCGCCAAGTGCAGCGTCCCAACCATCGTATTCTTCGATACTATCAGTAGGGATGTGGTTCGTTAGAATAACATTGAACCCTTCTAGCATACCGATTGCACGAGTGTTGTAATCCCACGTATTGGAACCGTAGGCCGTGTTGTAGATACCGCCATTACTTGCGCCTGCAACACCACCGACTACGGAGGAGGTTGCAACAGCACCTGTATTGTCGAATCGTTCGTTTACGAATGAGACGTCGTGACGCAAGATCTTGCGAAGATACGGACTGATGAAGAGGTATCGACCATCTTCGGGTACGTTGTCATCGTCAAACTCTTTTGCCAAAGTTGAAACGTCGTCGCGGAACAAACTCATTCCAGCGGATGTGTCAGGATAAGCCTCTTGCACCGTTGGAGTTGTTGACGCTATGGTACGCTGGACTTGTTGACCGCCAGGGTAAACGCCAGCAATGCCCTCGTCACGAGCTGCGTGAATCGCAGTAGTACAAACCTTTTTATCATTTGATATGGCAAGCGTTCGGCCCAATTTTGTGGCAAAAGGAGCCATTATGTCAAAGTGACTCAAATCGAGATCAGTGAATGGAATGTCAATCGCTGCCACGAGCATGTCGTCTACTTCGACGACTCGTTCGTTCATCTTTACCTTCGCGCCGGAGATGAATTTCCCTGGCTCATGGTAACCCTTGTAGAGGCCGCCAACTGCGTCATG
>Ga0098052_1000132_pt1 | contig 43611 bp, 77 predicted proteins | sample 15_taG_FD_81591 | JGI IMG/M metagenome (GOLD analysis project Ga0098052, IMG submission 81591) | Marine viral communities from the Subarctic Pacific Ocean - 15_ETSP_OMZ_AT15312 metaG | ecosystem: Environmental > Aquatic > Marine > Oceanic | place: Pacific Ocean | collected 2015-01-18
ATTCTTCTACGGTATCGCAGGGAATCAAATTTATAAGTTTGGGCAGTCTGGTGTTATTTTGGAATCATTCGGTGAAACTATGGTGAACTACATCAATAGTAGCATCTCAATTCCAGATGAATTGTATTATGATAAGAATATCAGCGATTTATACCACGACATCAATTACAACCTGTTTGCTTCTTCTAAATATGACGTAGTTAAATATTACGACAGGGCTGAAGTGTATGATAGACTTCTGGACGATCTTAGTTTCAATATATATGACGAAGTATGGGATGAATCACAGTTGGATGTTGGACAAGATGAAAATACTACGTCTTGGATCTACAACCGTGTGTTTGACAGAATCTTAGACAATTTGAACATGTACCGTCTAGCTCTTAAAGGGTCACAGGTTCTTATCAGTTCTAACACCTTTGAAAAGGTTTCGATTGATAATTTCAATCCGAAGCAGTATGTCCCGTTGGATTATAATAAGGGTGATATTGCAATTGGTGTTAATGAGTTGCATTGTGAAGGTGCATTGAACAGGTGTCTTCGTCAGCTACATGAATGTTTTGAAACCTGCCTTGGATTTATTAACTTGAAGGATACTGGGATTGATCCAGATTCATTGAGAATCACTGAATTTGAATTAATCGGTCAGACTGAAAGTAGACCATTGGTAGACTTTATTGACGGCGTATATTATTATGATTATGGTAGACCTGTCACAGACTTCCATTTCAAATGGTTGGACACTATCTCATACCGAGGCGATCCTAAATTAAGAGCGTACATTATTGACAGTGTTGGAATACAGCACGATATGGTTAGATTTGATACTCCAACTGAATGGATTGATGACACCGTTTCATATTCGGGTGGAGATTACACTTGGCAGTTGATTGAGACATATGGCGAACTAGTTCAAACTAAAGATGTGAATGTGAAATGGAGTAAGAGATTGTACGCTGGTGTGCTAGAAGACTCTGCAATTCCAGAAGATGATGATATTGAAAATACTATCAACCAGAGATGGACTTCACTATCCCCTGAAATGGATGGTACAATCACAATAGACCGACTTTACGACCTTAGATATTATATCGCAGTTCCTAAAGATGAGTGGGATTCTGGAGACCTTAAAATTTACCATCCAGACTATCCAGAAATGGAGTATGAGTGGCTACCACCAAACATTATAACTCTTAATAATTTCGATGGTGGTCATGGTAATGCAGGAGATTATTACGTCTTTACTTGCCAGAAGATTAATGGCGAACCTGTATATGGTACAGGAATTGAAGAAATTAACTTCAGAATCGTAAGAACGTAGGACTAAATAGTTAAAAGGAGATTTTTATGGCTAATATTAATATAAATGGAACTCTATTCCCTGCGGTTAGTGGTGAGGCAACTCACGACTCTGCAACTGGAAGGGGTGGATATAGGACAGTTGTTACTGACGCAGATCGCATCGGATTACTTCCAGACTATAAATCAGACGGTACTCTAGTTTTCGTTAGAGACACATATGTTACTTGGCAGTGGAATCAGGGACTTGGAATTTGGGAAGAATATCCTAATAATATCTCTGGTAGCCAGATTGCGAATGGTAGTATCACAGAAGTGAAAATGGATGACGATTCAGTGTCCACAAGGACAATCCAAAATAGTGCAGTTGAGACTGCTCAGATTGATGATGGTGCAGTGGCTCTTGCTAAATTGAACACAGATGTTACGGATAATTATTACGATAAATCTACCGCTGACGTAACATTTTTACCTGCATTTACAACAGTGCCAAGTTCTGACAGCGATGGTGGAGAATATAACAATATGGCAAAGGATAATACCTTTCTATATGTATGTCTTTCAGGAGAATCAACTCCCGGCACAGCAGGGAACTGGGGTAGAGTTGCTCTGGATACCTCATTCCCAACATAGGAGAATTAAATGAGTAATAGATTTCACAATAAATTTCACACACGAAACCACCACACAGATGCTACGGTTGGTGATATAGATTCAGCGACAGATCCAATTGCATCTCCATCTGAACCATTTAAGGGCGATTTTCACCTCGATGGTAATTTGGAGGTTCAAGGTGGCGGTGGAGTAAATTCTCCAAACGGAACAATTGATAATCTTGAATCCGACACTTTAGCAACTGATAACCTTGGAAGTCATACTACCAGTGAAGTGACATTGACTTCCAATTTAGATCTCAACAGTAATGAGATTCTAGGACTTGATCTAGACAGTCTAAGCGATGTGGAGGCTCCAGCCCCAGTTAATAATGATGTATTGAAGTGGGATGGTTCTAAGTGGGTTAATTCAATAGTTCCATTGGCTGAAGATTCGGTTGGATTATACGAGATTGATGAGACAATTTTAGGTGTTGGATTGACTGTTGGTGGAGGTAAGATTAACTCCACAAGCACAACTCCAATTGGTGGTATGATCATGTGGATGGCTGATGGCATTCCTACCGGATGGGCAGAGTGTAATGGTCAGGGGCTTGATACTTCAACATATTCGGATTTATTCACAGTTATTGGAGACATTTACGGTGTTGATCAATATCCGAATCCTAATACATTTTATCTCCCAGACATGAGAGGAATGTTCCCACGAGGATTAGATGCGGGACGGGGTGGCGATTATGGCGATCCAGATGGTGGAAGTCGCACATCAAGTACTGTTGATGGGGTTGATGGTAGTAATGTTAAAACTGGTAGAAATGTTGGAACAAAGCAGGACGATGCAGACCAACGGATTCAGGGTAATGTTCTTGGTGTTGATGAAGGATTTCCCGGCAATGTAGCACACCTTACTGGTCCATTCGGAACCGCACCTTCTACTTCTCGTTGGGGTACACCCGGCAATCCAGACTCATCAGGTGCAGGCTCTTTCAGCTTTGATAATAATCGTGTAGTGCGAACAAGTACTGAAACCCGACCAAATAATGTATATGTCAAATTCATCATGAAAATTGAAGCATAACACTACAAAAATTCATAAAAATGAGAAAAGTGCGATTAAATTAAAATTTAATCGCACTTTTTCCGTAAGTATTTAAAAGAGAACTTTCTCTCTGAAACCGAGCAATTTTGCTCCGAAGCTTAGCTTCCGCTCAATACGAGCCGTCTGAAAAGACCGTTAATGGAGAAATAACATGGCAGACCCTAATAATATTAATGCTGATCAAGAATATAGAACAGCAGTAGCAGAACGCGGCAAATTTTGGCCCGTCGATACAGACTATTTAACGAGCATTGGATACCCACTCACAGGTGAGGGTAAATATGCTACACTAACCTATCAAATAAACAGTGCGCCGATTTCGCTTAGTGGCGATATTATGATCGAACTGGACTCTGAAAGCGTGATTGGAACATCTAGTTCTAACACCGTACAGCAACAAGGTGGCGTTGCTGAAACCACAACCCCAACCCCAGTAGGTGATGGCGATACCGTTGCCGTTTGGTATGATGAGTATGGTCGCCAAATCATCGCAGGATATAATACCACACTAAGTGCAATTGATGTTAATGTCCTTTCAGGTATGCAAGTTAACATTGCAGAAGCTACTATTCCATCTCCCGTGGCTGACGGTGACGAGGTAAATGTTTGGTATGACACATATGGTCGCCAAGTAATTGCAGGATATAACCAATCGTTGAATGCAGTCGATATTAATGAAGTAAATCCTGCCTTGTTACAGAGATTAGGTCCAGTTACAAACCTAGATGACGTTGTTGCGAATACAACTGGAACAACTGTTGAGGTTTCAAACTATCACAATTTCACAATTCACGTCATAGTATCTGGTAGCACTACAACAGGCGCAACCGTATCAATAGAGCATAGCTTGAACGGCAGTGATTGGGTAGAAATAGACAGGGAAGACGTAATCGCTGACGGAATTACAGAGCTTGCAATTTCGCAACAAGCATATCGCTATTTGAGAACAGTTGTTTCTGATTACATTGATGGAACATACACTACACTTATTTACGCAGGAAACTAATAGGAGAATATCATGGGACAAAGTAAAAATGGAGTTGGGATAGTAGATAATACAAACCAAGGTTTTGGTGATATTCCTCAGATGGATGCTTTTGGCAGACTGCGAGTTTCAGAAGTAACAACGCTTGTAGATTTGAAGATGCTTGGCGGTCGGCGTGACTTCTGGATTGATACAGTTGAAAATGGTACTGGAACTGCAACACACGTTGATTCAAAAAGTGCTGTAGAATTAGAAACAGCGGCGAGCGGTGATTATGTAATCAGACAGGAATATCAACGAAATAGGTATCAGTCTGGTAAATCGCAACAGATTTTCATGACGTTCTCCAAATTAGCACCAGAAGCTAACATTGTTAAGCGTGTTGGATATTTCACCAGTAATACCGTTGCTCCGTTTGATTCGGATAAAGATGGATTGTGGCTAGAAAGTTCCAATGGCGAAATTTCAATTAATATTCAACATGTAGGAGGAGTCACTGAATCAACAGCGCAATCGTCATTTAATGTTGATAAATTAGACGGTACAGGACCGAGCGGTATAACTATGGATTGGAGTAAATCCCAAATCATGTTCGTTGATTTTGAATGGTTAGGTGTTGGTCGTGTTAGATGGGGGTTTGTAATTGATGGCATAATCGTACCGTGCCACGTTTCGAATCACACAAATAACGGCTTAGATGAAGTCTACATGCGTTCACCAAACCAACCTCTTCGTTGGGAAATCCGTCAAACCGGTTCAGGATCAGGTTTATTTGATCAAATTTGTGCTACAGTAGGTTCAGAAGGATCACTTAACGAATTAGGTATTACCAGAAGTGCGATTGGACAAGAAATTGTCGGTAATGGTGAGAATTGTACCGCTGATGTTAAAACGGCATTGATCGGTATGAGGTTAAAGGATGGTTATATTGATGTTCCACCTGACTTCTCTGGTTTTGGATCATGGACAAAAGATAAAGCAACATACTTGTGGGAAATTTATATGAACCCAACAGTTGCCGGAACATTTACTTATAATGACGAACCGAACTCAACAGTGCAAATTGCAAAAGGGGTATCTAGTAATACTGTTACTGGTGGAATCCGACTAATTGCCGGATATTCAGGAGATAAATCCACTGTTAATAACATTGTTCAGGTCGCTCGTAAGCTTGGAGTATCAATAGATGGTACAAAAGATACGTTCGTATTATGTGTAACTCCAGAAGCTACTAAACCGTTCTTTGGTTCACTTGACTGGGTTGAAGTAGGATAAGGAGAATATTATGTCAAAAATAAAAAACGGGACAACAATAGTTCAAGGCAATCTACCAGATGGCTCAATTGATGTCAATATACAGGATGTGACAAGCGCACCTGTTGCCGACTATTTCCTTCAATCATTATCAAACTTTTCATTATCAGTAGATACCCCAGTTAGCACGGATACGACTCTGATATATTCGTTTTCGGCAACTGGTGGACATGGAATAACTGTGGGTAATGAAATTATTCTCTTGGATGTTGTAGGTGATAGAAGTATCATAGGTATTGTGACTAATGTTGCAACTAATGTGATTACTATTGATAGACCTATTGATCATATATTCCCATCCGCTAGTACGCTAGGAAGAATAGTATCATCTGATATGCGAGTTAATGGAAGTGTAACACCTGTCATATTCACTATGAGAGCAGGAGCAACCCCTGTTGATATTATAAACATAGAAATAAACATAACTGACTCTGATAAGGGTGACGATTCCACTTTCGGTAAAACCGCAAACGGTCCTTTAACGAATGGATTGGTATTGCGAATAGTTGACGGTTATCAGAAAACAGTATTCAACTTCAAAAATAACGGAGACTTTTCTCAATTTGGAGCAGACTTCTCTTACAACGAAAAAGGTAAACAGCCTAATACGTATGGATATCATGCACATATTAATTTGAAAGAAATATTGGGTACTGTATTTAGAGTAAGCGGTGACTCCATATTGCAATTGATTGTACAGGATGATCTAACGTCCATGGTGGGATCTATTGCTGTTACAGGTTTAGGTCAAGAAACGGTAGGTGAATAAATGTCAGAGATAAGAAGATATAAAGATTGCGGAGCAGTATTCGCAGATAATTGCAATGACCCAATCAAGAACGTAATATATAGCGGTACTAGTGATGTGGAGTTTGTTGACTCTCCTTATGGTACTGCACCATATTTTGATGGTGATGCTGTCGCAAAGTTTACGGACAAGACTAGAATTAATGAAGTACTTGATGGTGAGTTTAGTTTATCATTCAGGATTAAACCTACACTAGACTTCTCGTATAGAACTATATTTAGAGCAATGAATAATGACAGCGCTTCTTATATGAGGTTCACGACTGTGAATAAATTGCAAACGTTTATGACGTATACGGATAACTCTACTAGAAATATTGCAACTAATACAGTATTTAACTCAGACGAATGGTATACTATAACTGCTACATATGACGGCGCTAATTTTACTGTATATGTTAATGGAGTATTCGATGTAACAACCGCAGTAGCTTTACCATTGCGTAAAGGTACAGATGGTTCGTATTTTGGCTATTTAAGTGGTATTTACGCATATGCAGATATTGTAACTGATGATCGTGCATGGTCTGAACAGGAAGCATTAGATTTCCATAACGGAAGTACTTTCGATTATGATAAGCACGTTGAAGCTAATTGGAATATGGATTCTGTTGATGAAATTGCTGATGTGGGTTGGAGAAAAGATCCTGAATTATCTAAAACCCTTACTGCACACCAATTTTTAGATTTAACAGCTTTTGATATTGATAAAGTCATGACAGAAGGTATTTGGGATATTAGTATAGATTTCTCATACGATTCATCCAATTTTAATAATTATGGACGTTTAGTCTGGTTTATAGGTGATGTTGGTGGTCCTGATTTCTTTAGATTTCAAAGAACTATTGGAACTAATAATTGGGTACTTTGGGTTAGAAATTCTAGTTCCAGTGATATAGCCGTTACAAGTACTGATTTAGTACCGAATACTCGTATGGTGCTTCGCTTAGTGGGTGACGGTTCTCGTAGTAAGATTTATGTTGACGGTGTAAAAGTTGCAGATGTGGCAATTACAACCGCAAACTTCTATTCTCCAGTATGGAGTGAAAAGCGTATCTGGTCTCACACTACAAGTGAACTAACGAAAATGTATGGTTTTAAACTTGCAACTGATGATTTGAAAGTGTCATTGCATACAATCGCTGAAGGTGAAGAGCGATATGGTGTAACTGCAACAGAGAATGGAATGATTGATTCAGTCACTCGCGCATTCTTACCGAATTCGGGAACTGGAGCAGATTTCGGCTATAAGAAAGATAATAGAGGTTCAATAGTAGGCTCACCAGTTCTAACTAAAGATGTATGCGGTGACGCTCTTATATTCGCTGATAATGAATACATGGACGCATCTAGTGTTGTAGTTGCAGGTGATCAAACTATAATATCATGCAGTACTGTAAATAGCACACCGGGTATAGCATATAATATGTACGGTAAATATGTATCAGGGCTACCGAGCGAAGATGTTATATGGGCATTTAATAGTACTAATGGGTTCAATGTGAGGATTGGAGCGAGTGGCGTAGCTTATGTGGCCATTAATCTTAATACTGAACTAGGGTTTAATATAGTGTCCCTAGTTATAAATAGAACAGAGAATGAAATGTATGCAGTTAATAATGGAGAAACTAGCGCAGTGTCGAATATCTCAACAATCGGTACTAGTAATGGAACTATCAATCGCATAGGTGATGTTGGTGGCGGTACATATACGCCGCTTGACGGTAATTACGGAAAATTTATAGTATTCAACTCCGCGCTTACAACGACACAAATTAGAGATGTTGAGAATAGAATTAAACGAGGACAAATTTAATGATACCACAAAAAAATAATTTAAAGGCTTATTACAAGCTTAATGGAGCGAAAGGCGGGATTATAGCTAGAGGTGATGGTGATAGTACATTTATTAATACTGGCATTAGTGTAGATGATACCGTTATCTTTGAAGTACGAGGTAAATATAATGAGATAAGTGATGACCAGCGACATGGTTCATTGTATGAAAATGCAAACAATAGATTTTATTTCGGTATTGATAGTGGAGAGGAGTGGAACGTGTCATGGGGAAACTCTGGACATATCTATGGTTTAGGTATATCTGATTTATCTGTTCATACGTTCAGGTTAGAAGCTTCAGGGTTTTATATAGATGAAAGTTTAATTCACGACTTCTCATCTAATACATTTCAAGCAACATCTCAGACTATTCGAATATTTACAGGGTTAAACTCTTCAAACTTTAGTAACTTCGATTTAATGTATGCTAAAATTTGGAAGAGTGGTGAGTTAGTTTATCATTATGAACCGTCTATTAGCACCGATACTAATATCGTTAATGGTGATGCTATTATAGAAACAGATGTTGAAATCACCCGCCGCGATGTCAAAGACTTCTCCGGTAACGGTAATCATGGAACTGATCGTGGCGCAACTCCAGTTTATATTGAAAGTCAGTACGGAGTTCAGATGCAAGAATTCGGCAACACTACTGATGTTTTATGTAATGGAACTGAAACATGTGATCCTAATAATGGTGCAACTTATGCTATTCAGGTTAGAGTAGATGAAATTGTTGCAGGTAGAACATGGTTCGCAAAAAATAGTAGTAGCGAATCATCTTTAGTATTGGATAGTAGTAGCGGAGTAATTAGAGTCTTTGGATATGCTGTTTCAGGAGCTCCAAAGATCATCAACTTAAACAATACAGATGATATGATCGGACAGACTGTTAATTTCATAATAACAATGTCGATTGATGATCTAAGTCTTTATATTAATGGGGAGTATTACGATAGTATTGATAATGGTGGAGCGGGTTGGAAATTTAATGATACTATTCCGTACACAATCGGTAGTAGATACACGAGCGGACATTCAGGGGAGCCTGAAGGTAATGTATTAATCTATGATACTATCCTAACTCCAACTGAAATTAAGCAACTCAATACATTTATGAATACTCCTCCTAAAGAGGTTGATCCAACTGCTCTTGTTGTTGATAGTGATGGTACAGGATCATATATTAGCACAGGAATTGTTCCTAGTGTTGATACTGATGTAGAGTTAGTAATATCATATAATACTGACGATCCAGCCGATGAGCGAAATGGAACAGCTTCTCCATATTATTGGATGGGAGCGTCGGGTAATGGAGCTTTTCAATATGGATTCGGAACAGCATACACTTCATTAGAGCAAGTTGTTAAAGACCGAATCTATACTTTGGCAATACGTGCAGACGGTATAGATTCTTGTGATTTTCTACTAGATGGAGAAATTCTCGGCAGTAGATCAGGTAAAACTCTTAGTGGTTCTAGAACATTTAACTTATTCGCCAGAGACTCAACAAATTTGGTTAATGGTAAGATACATCAATGTAAGATCTGGCAGTCTGGAGTTTTAGTCCGTGATATGGTTCCAACAACTGATGGTAGATTTTACGATCAAGTGAATGGTACATATTATTCGAATGATGGCACAGGTACGCTAGTTACTAAGAGAATTCCTTATTATGACGTTAATTCATTAGAATTCTCAACAAGAGATGGTGTAAAGGATTTAAGCAATAAATATACACTTACTAATAACAATGCAATTATCGGTAATGGAATGGTGTTTGATGGAAGTAGCATCATCTCCACTAACGCACCAAATAAAAGCGTGTTTACAATAGCATCAACTATTAATCCTAATGATCTAGTGGGTTCTCAAACTGTTATAGCATATAACTTAACTAGTACACCGCAAGTGAGATTAGAGGACGGTGGTAAAATTAAGTTATTATCCTCCTCAACGGCCGCTGTTGGTAAGTCAGTTAGTAGCATAATAGCTGAACGGTTAAGTAGAATTGTAGTCACATACTCTAGTGAAGGTGAGCTTGTATTCTATATAAATGGTGTAGAGTCTGGTCGTTCTATCAACCTCGTGACGTTTGCGTCCGGGGATGCTATGTTCATCGGATCACGTAATGGTATTGAAACATTTACTGGATTGATAGATAATGTAGAAGTTTACTCCGAAGTTAAATCAGCCGATTGGGTTAAACAAGATTACGAAAAAGAAGTGAAGTATTGGTAATAGGAATTTATATGAGTAGTTTTACAAAACCATTTAAAGTTTTGGTACACAATAACTCTCTTAAGGATAAGCCTTTTGAGGTTATTGTTCCATTTGAGTATTATTCAAAAAAGTTTAACGGATTTATGGTTAAAGTGCCAAAAGGGTATAGGACAGACTTCGCAAGTGTTCCTAGAATCTTTTGGGCTATAATTCCACCTATCGGAAAATATAGTAAAGCCTGTGTCATTCATGATGTCTTAATAGATAATAAAGATAGTCATGAGTTCACCATGGATGAAATAAATCAGATTTTATTTGAAGCTATGGGGGTTTTATGTGTCAGTAAGTTTAATAAGTACTTAATATATGGCAGTGTGCTATTTTATTGGAAGTTTGGAAGATATATTTCCAACTTCGTGAGAAAGATTCTAAGGAGAGAAAATGGAAAATAATGAAGTAAGAGATTTGCAAAATCATATGAATACTATATCAGTATCACCACATGTTGCAAACGATCAACAAGAGGCTTATACAGGCATGTTGGGAATGGGGCCAATCGGATCGTTGATGGCAACTATTCTATTATTTTGGATACTTGCATATGTATTTGGAGTTATTCATAAATATCGCGAAGAGAAGAAGTGGCTCATCCCAAATGCCAGATATGTATTGGAATTAGGTCGTGCGTGGGGGATTTTATTCAAATCTCTAGCAGGACTTGCAACTCCAAGAGCGCAGGTTGAACGTAGTGATGCATATTACTATAATCCAACTCAGGATGAATTTGACGAAGCACTGCTGGTGACGCATCAGATGATGACAGACGGCGGTTGGACTATTGCAGGATATTTAAAGAGATCTAAAGATTGTGAAGACTATGCTATGAAAATGGCAGTTGAAATAAGAAATTACATCGCCACTACTTGGACAGAGAAAGTTGGTGAAAAAGGCGTTTCCGTTGGCAATATCGCGTATAGGCGGGATGTAGACGGTGTGGGTCACGTAATTGTGGTGGCAATGTTAGATAACGGAGTAAAATACTACGAGCCATATCCGGGTGAGAAGTATTTGAAGGAGAAGCCAATGTCTCAAAAGGAATTGGATTCAATCAACATGAGCATAATGTAAAGGGGAAAAATGACAGAATTCATTACAGGCATATGGGCGTTATTAATGGCTAATATAGGTGGTATAGTTGGCATCTGTATACTATTAGCGTTTGTAGGCATACTTAATAAAATTAAGAAAGATTTGATCGGTAAATTTATGGATGTGGCGAAAACGGCAAATAGCCAACATCATGAAACAACCGTTCAAATGTCGATAGCTTGCGATAGGGATATCAATCAGGAATTATCTAAACTGCTGTACGGTGCGAAAGCGTCAAGAGTAGGGTTGTTCCTTTTCCATAACGGAAGCGTGTTTAGTACAAATAGTCCAATTTGGAAGATTTCAGCAACACATGAAAGGTGCGAAACGGCGATAACGCAAGAGTTTGATGGGGTGCAGGATGTTAAGGCATCGCTGTTGACTCCGTTGATCTCTCCAATGTTCACCGGAACTGATACTGAGGGGATACTCAGTATCAACCCTGCAAGATATCCTGTAGGTGGGCAACAGTGTAACCGTAAATCTTCAAGTTATAGGGTAGATCCTGCTAATATTTCAAATACATTCACTCAGACCTTCTTGGTTAATCGTGGAACTAAATTTGGGATAATGTCCCCGTTAATAGATTGGAACGATGCAGTAGTAGGGTTCGTGCTTATTGAATATTGCCATGATGGGTTCTTGACAGATGAGGAATTATCTAATAACACTCATTTGGCGTGTCAGACAACACAAGCGATCTACTCACTAATTAGTGAGCTTGATCCAACCGTAATTGCGGGTGCAACTTCTAAAAAGTTGAAAATATAAATTAAATTCAAATATGGCTTGACGAGTTTGGCAATATAGTTCCTAATATGAGTTCTATATTGCCAAATTCTTTATACGATATCCGTATTAATTGGATTTCAGTATGAATTCTCCTGTTGTTAACCGTTTAGGCATAAAAAATCCTCATTGATACACGTAGGTCGCTACAACCATCTCAATGAGGACTTCTTATTTAAATTGTCTAGGATTTGAAGTAGCGAATTTCGTGTTCCTATAAATATTTAGATATCGGTTGGGGGAAAATTGTCATATTTTTTTAATATAAATATATTGACAATGTGATTTGAGTGTGTTCTAATAGGTTCACATTTAAAGGAGCTTATTATTATGACACAGAAAGAATACAATATAATCGTTAGGGCGATAGTCTTCGCATCAAGCACGGACTGTTGCATGGATTCAGATGCCGTAGACGGATCAGTTGATGCGTTGAAGGCGTTATTGAAGGAAAATCCTGAATTGACTGAAAATGTAGATTTTGGAAGTGTGTATATTTACAACACAGATCCTACATACCAAGAAGACCCTGAAATCAATGCAAAACTCTTGGAAATTTTTGAAGGTAAGTTGGATAACCGTGGATATGAAAATTGATAACCTAACGGTCGAGCGTGGCAACGACTATGGTCATCCTATTGACCATTTTACCACTACGCAGGGAATGTGGAACATCTGGCTTGAGAAGCGTGAGAAGGGCAAGTCACTTCCACAACCTCTTGAATATGTTCTGCGACATATTGCATATTTAGTGCTTGACAAATTAGCACGAATGGCAGAGAATCCCTACAAGCAAGATAATTTTGACGATATCCAAGGATATGCGTCATTGTGGAAGTGTTCAGTTGATGAACATGAGAAGAGGAATAAAAGGATACAACTTGAAGATATTACCGATTAGCGACATACATGGGAAACCTCATATATTCGATTACATTTTAGATGAAATTGACCCAGACTCATATGACTTGCTCATATGTGCAGGGGATGTATGGGAAGGTACTGGCATTGGTGGAAAGTACAAGTGGGATCTGTTTCAACAACAGATCAATAAAGAGATTATCATGATTCAGGGTAATCATGATTTCTGGACTAGCACCGCATTTGATGGTATGCCAAATATTCACCTATTACACAATGAATCTATCATCGTTGACGATGTTAAGTTCTTCGGAACTCCAAATACGGTCAATTTCATGAATTGGAATCATATGAGTGATGAAAAGACCCTTTTTGAACTGTGGGATAAGCGGATGCCTGACGATATTGATGTTATGATAAGTCACGGTCCTCCTTATGGTTATGGTGATAACTGCAATCAACCTGTGTATGGAAATACTAAAGATTCACATCTTGGGTCTAAGGCGTTGAAACAGATCATTCTTGATAAGAATCCACAATATGTTTTTTGTGGTCATATCCACACTGGCGATAGAGTTACCGAAATGGATAATGGAACTAAAATACATAACGTATCGTGTCTGGATGAAGCGTATATGTTTATGGGACACAACCCACCTCCAGAAGTCGTAGAATTAAGGTTATAATGGACAAAAAGAAAATATTGGTGTTGGGCAACGGCTTTTTAGGGGCGGTGTTTAAACGCCACGGCTATACAGTGTTAGGGCGTGATGAGTTTGAATGGAGTGATACAATGAATTCTCCAATTCAAAACCCACACGCAATCTTGGGATCATTTCGACAATATGATGCAGTTGTTAATTGCATTGCCAAAAGTGATACCCGTTGGTGTGAATACCAGAGCAATTTTAAAGAGTTAATGTCTATCAATGCAGAACTCCCAAAATACCTATCTAAAACCTGTCATCAGACAAACACTAAGTTTGTCCAGATCTCAACAGGGTGTCTTTATGACACAAGAGGGAAGGGTGCAACCGATGAAGAGGCGTTCAAGTCTGCGCATTGCAATTATGTAGTGTCAAAATGGGCAGGAGAAGGCTATTTAGCTAACGATGACCTAATTATCAGACCTAGACTCATCTTCGACTCTGAAGTGGCTCAAGGGCGCAATAACCTCCTTCAAAAACTACCTAAGTTTAACAACTTTCTAAATGAATTTAATTCCGTGACATCTTGCGATACTATCGTTGAAGCAGTTGAAGCATTGGTTGAGTATGATCAGTGTGGAGTCTACAATGTAGCCAATAGTGGAAACTATACAATACATGAAATGGCAACAGCGATGGGTCTTAAAGGTGGTAAAACAACACAAGAGGAATTACACGAGTCTCAGGGATTATTCTTGGTGAACAATGTCATGGACATTGATAAGCTGAAGAAATATTACAAACCTAGAGATACTATCGAAGAAATATTAAGATGCTATGAAAAGCTTCAAAAAAGGCTTGCATCCTTAAGCTTCGTATGATATACTGATAACTTCAGTAGTAAAGATAAGAACTAAATTAACAATAACAAAGGAATGAAAAATGAGTACACGAAGAAAATTCAGCAAAGGTGATTCGGTGAAGTACCTTGGTAAGAAGTGGACTATTTGCAAGGGTGGTAAATCCAACCCTACAACTAAGTCTTATGAGTACAAGATTGCCCGTGGTGCGTGGAAGCGTCATATCGCAGGTAACTGTCTCGAATCTTTTGAAGGCTAAAATCACTAGGGAGGGGTAAAACCCTCCCCGATCTTTTATTATGAAATATATGACTAAAGTAGAATGGGTTCTTGAAGATGAGGATTTTATGGTCTTTTCAACGGAAGCGTCTGATCAATACGACATGGCTTCCGATAAGGCACGAACTCCAAGAACATCAAAGATGACATGGAAGATTGTGAATAAGCGGATTAAGCGAAAGATTGAGAATCCATCCTCTGTTAAAGGTATTTGTGCTTGTGATAGTGATTTCCTATGTGAGCATAGAAAGAAATATTTAAAAGAGGCTTTACGTGGCTAAGAAAGCAGAACCGAAGAAACGAGGAAGACCACCTAAAAAGGTCGAGATCAATGTCACTGAATTTATTGACATGATCAAGTTTATTAAAGAATATCCGATTGACCGTACAAGGGGCAGTCGGGAGTCCGATGTGCCTATTCCAGAAACTGGACGGGCATATTGGAATGGCGCATTGGATCAAGTGCTTGAATGTCTAAAATATGTCAAGAAGGCAACACCAATGACTTCCGCAAGGAAAGTCTTACATGATGAGAAAATGGATCAGTATAATGGTGACGATAGGGTCGCAATATACGAATATATCAGAGAACAAATAATAGAGAAGAATGGAGGAAGCTCAAAAACTTATGAATGACGGAACAGTAAAATATGCTAATTATAAGGGCTATTCAGCTAAAGGTATGAAGAATAAGCGTACCAAGAAGGTTGAAGCGATGCGAAGACGTATAGCGGAAGAAAAACGTGAAGCGATGAAACGTAAGAAAAAGAAAGCATACAGTAAACCGCCTGAATATGGTAACACATCAAAGGATTGGTAAAAAACTCACAAAAGACGAACATTAGTTCGTCTTTTTTTGTAAATAATTATATGGACAATTTCGATAAATTATACGAGGAAGAAATCATGCGAATTAATGAGGGTGCATTCAAAAGCCTTGCAACCGCATCAGCGTTGGGTATTGGAGCGTTAGCGGGTGCTAATAATGGAGCCAAGGAATACAACCAAACTCCTGCCGTCCAACCGAGGGCAAATGATGATTTTATTATCAATAAGACACTCCCGATTACAAAATGGGCAGAAGGGTTCCGTGAAGGGGTCTATGAAGATTCAGAAGGTATTCCGAGCGTGGGTTTTGGGTTTAACCTAAGAACCGCTCATATAAGAAAGGAATTAGAGAACGTTGGATATGATATTGAGAATATCAAGAATCGTAACGAAGTTGTCGATGAAGCGAAGGCTGAAATAGTGTTGAAGCGTCTAATGGTTCAAGCGTTGAATGACGCAAAACAATTTGTTAATAATTTTGATGAATTAGACCCAATAGCTCAGATTGTGTTAGTTGACATGTCATATAATATGGGATTAACCAAACTTTCAAAGTTCAAAAACTTCAAATCAGCGTTGGAGAGTCAAGATTACTATTCTGCTAAAAAGGAGATGATTGATTCCAAGTGGTATACGGACGTTGGACGAAGATCCAAACGATTAGTCCAATTGATGGACACACTAGCTGACCGAACATAAAAAAAGCCACTTAAAAGTGGCTTTTTTTTTACTATCTAGAGGCTTTTGCTAAACTTCCACCGAATAAGAAACTCACAACTTGAATAACTCCGTACTTGATATAATCAGCTAGGAAGAATCCAGTAGTTGTTATAATTTTGGGATCGGTTTCCCATTTAAACAAGCCAAAGATTACACTTTTACTTTTCCCTGCAATTAACATTGCAGTCTCCTGCTCTTTAATTCCCATATATAATAGACCTCCAAAGGATACTAATATGATAATTAGTGCGATATATTTTCGGAATACTGGAGAAGATCGTTTAGCCGCATCATTAGCGTGGTCATTATTCTGAGAATTTTGCCGTAAAGCAAGCTCCATCAATTCTTTTTGATCTTGACGTTTATATGCAGATTGTTTAGCGAAAAATGATAATATTCCCGTAACCATTCCAAATAGAATTTCTGTAGGTATTCCAAACATGGTATTTCTCCTATAAATATTTAGCGTTCAGCATTTTCAATAATAGTCTTTTTATATCATTTTCAGTGTATGTATTCTAATTAATCGTAAAATATTTAGCAAATAGTTGGCTGATATGATAAATAATTATAAGGAGATTTAAAAATGGCACGTAAAAAGAAAGCAACAAAAAAAGTAATACCTGATGCTGAAGCACCAGTTGAAGTAGCTGAAGAAGTGGTTGAGGTTGTAGAACCTGTTGAAACCGTTGAGGTGGAAGAGCCTGTAGTAGTGGTTCCAGTCGTTCCTACCGTTGATGTCGATGCAGAAAGACGCAGAAAGCATTCTCAGGGATACTAAGCGTTTAACCGTGGAATTGCGAAAAAGGGTGACTTTATAGTCACCCTTTTAGCGTTTAAGTGTTCAACCGTTAATCTTCGAGATTAATAGCTTCCAGATCATCAAGGCAGTATCCGATCTCGTCATCAACTTCCTTAATTTCTTCATTTTTAAGCTTAGTATCACGCTTCTTTTCAGCCTGAAGCTCACGCTTCCTGCGTTCAAGATTTTCCAACTTAAGGCGAAGTTCGCCAGTATTTAATTCTTCACTCATGTTACTTTCCTTTGTTTATGCCAATTAAGGCAGTTTATGCTCTAAGCGTAGAAATCCATCATAATTCCAAGGGTCTTGGAATTCCATTTTATTGATGCCTCTACGCTTTAAGCGTTCAAGTGCTTCTTTTTCAAATTTGGACTCTGGGATTAATTTCACAGAGTTTTCACCGACTTGTACACGCATCTCCACACTCCTTAAAGAGTTCTAAACTCTTTCGGTCACGGACGATCTTCGCCCACCATTTCCATTTAAATTTCCGAGGTTTAACATCCTCATGAATATATCCTACGATACCAGAGGATGAATGTCGAGTAATTCTTTGGATGGATATCACTTCAGTTCGGTCAAGCCGATCTCTGAAGTGAACCGTGTAAGCGTCATCTTTATCAGAATACTCTAACCATGCACCGACATTTATAATTTTCCGAGTTTTCATGTTAACGGCTATACCATCGGCCCTTCCCAAAATATTATGACCGAAGTGATAAATAAATATGCTCCATTGAGTGCAAGTTGCCATACGCCACTCACAAACCCTGACAGTGCAAATGTGATGATTCCAAGGAATATGATAAACGTAGTCCTAATAGGGAATTTCCCAATCCATTCCAGAATTCCCCATCCAATTTCTTTTAACATATTATCTTTCATAATTCCACTTCCTTCCAATATTTTGGATCTTGATGATCCCTATCCCAAAGGCTCCATGCTTGCCTCAGACATTCTTTCTTATTAGGGTGTTCAAATATACTCTGATATCCATTTGGATATACTAGAGAATATTCACTACCGTCTGTCACTATTTTATAACCGTTTGGCATCTTGGTACGATCCGTGGCAGACTGTCTAGCCTTAATACGATTTGATTTCTTCTCCATGAATCCATCAGTCTTTTCAGGTTTTGGGTGTTCAATCGGCAAAACTTCATCCTTTTTAATACACCCTTTGAGTGAGAGGAGGAGTAATATCGATAATACGATTATCACAATCCTTTTTTCTTCTTTAAAATAATTCATAATTAACTCCTTATGCATTCTTCAGGTTTCTTATCATAGCGAACACGGATGAACTGTGGAAATTCACAACATCCACTATCGTCCTGCCGACTCTGATATTCGATTTCATTCACAAACGGGAATGTCAGTTCACCGCCATCAATTTCTTCGGTCAGTTCTTTCAAGCGTTCATGTGACAGTTTACCTGGCCCACATTTCCCGAAACTAACTAATTCCCCATCTACATATTGACTGATGAAGAATTTAGCGTACAACCCTGCTTGTTTACCCGCTTTACCTTTTTCAGCACTTGTAACAATGAAATCATCTTCATAGACATACTTCTGTTTCCAAGCACCGCATTTATCAGCTTTACCGTTCAAGGAGAAGCGGATATTAGACTTTTCACCTTCAACCCGAAGAACAAGACCTTCAATGTCACCATCTTTGTCGCCTTGGTTTTCTTCGTAGAACTTCTTCCAATCTTCAAGAATTTCAGGAACGTCCAAACCCATTTCAATCATCCACGGGTAGCGTTCAGTCTTGTAACAGGTGTTACCGATGAACTTATAGTCCATAAACATCATGTCAAACGGAACAACTTCAAAGGTGTTCTCAACCGATAGGGCGTTGTAGCGTTTAACCGCCTTTTCTTCAGTTTTCTGACGAGTAACTTCACCCGCTTTACGAGGACTGTCTTTACCATCAGCCTGTACGCAACAGAACTCATTAAGCACCAGTGAACCTTTTGCCATAGTGTCCAATTGCTCTTTGATCACAGGAATGTTCTTTAGGTGTTGAAGCGGAACCATGCCACGGGAATATACATATTCCTTTTCAGTCTTAATAAGAATGATACAGTGACCGTTGCGTTTCAACTGACCAAACAGTGTTGGATCTTTCAGTGCTGAAGCGGGAGCGTCCTTTGCAGGTTTACTTGGGCAAAAACTTTCTGGAATGTTATCAAGGTCGATTTCTTCAGTCTTAGTTTCAACAACTGCTTCCAAATCTTCAACATAACCGTCCTTTTTCTTTTTAACGATCTTAGCATCCATTTCAACGATAGCCTGTTCAGCAGGAGTAGATTCATTGGCTTTGCCAATATTCTTACCTTCACACTCTTTGCGAGTAGACTGTTCCTTAGACCCAATCGTACCCCACTTGCTACAGAGAAATTCGCCCTCTGTCCAAAGTTCAATGTATTTGGTTTTTCCAGTTCGTGCTTTTTGATATAATTTAGTCATTTACTCTCCTTCTGTTAATAATTTTTCAATAATTTCGTTTATGTTTTCTAAATCTGTATATGGTATTCTACATAGATTAATTGATTTGTCAATACAATATTTGGTTTTAATTTTATCTCGATTCTGGGTTAGTTTGAATGCACGTACTCCTCCAAAATGTTCAATAGGTTTGAAGTGTTGTATACCGTCAAATTCAATTGCAATATTATATTCTGGGATATAAAAATCGAATGGCAGGGTGTATTTATCTCTACAATCGTCAAATCGTTTTTGTGGTTCAAATCCAACTCCTCTATTTTCGAGTATTGTGCGAATCAATTTCTCACCATGAGATTCTTTACACATTGGGCATCCATTGCCGTTAGTATGATTATTAGGTTTTTGCCAAAATTCGCCATGTTCTGGGCAAATTATGAGGACTTTACTGTGATTGTTTTTATAGTTTACTTTTGAATAATCATATATATTACCGTGTTTTTGTTTAGCTTTAATTATGAAATCATCAGCGGTTGAAGAAAATATAGTTTGTTGGTATTCTATGTTGCATTTATGGCAACCTGTACCTTGAGTATGATTTGTTGGAGTCTGCCAAAATTCCCCGTGTTTTGGACATATTATACAGACTTTAGTTCTAGCGTTTACATATTTAACTTTAGAATAGTCATATCCATGGTGTTTATTTTTTGATTTTGTAATAAATTCTTCTATTTTCAGTGATTGTGTTTTAGCTCTATTTTTTCTACCACAGTTTGGACATTCATTTCCACCTAGATGGTTTTTGGGTATTTGCCAAAATTCACCATGCTCTGGACATATGATGCAAATTTTAGTATAACTATTATCATATTCTACTTTAGAGTAATCATATTTATCTCCATGTTGTATTATGGCTCTTTCTATAAACTCTTCGGTTGTTAACTTTCTAGACATAAAAAATCCCCATTGATACTCGTAGGTCGCTACAACCATCTCAATGAGGACTTCTTATTTAAATTGTCTAGGATTGTGAAGTAGCGAATTTCGAGTCATCCTATAACTATTTAGTGAATGTTATCAATAAATGATGAAATAAATTACTAAATATGTTAAAAAGTTGGACGCATTATACACCAGTTGCTTTGCATATTAGTTAAAAACTCTTTTGCATATTCATTGACGGCATTGAGGTCTACATTTCGACAGTCTTCATAGTCCTTATTGAAGTCAAAGTCAACCCCAAAAAGCTCAAAGTTTGCAATTTGCATCGCCATTGATTCTGGAGTTTGCATTGCCCGACAGAATTCGCCCAAAATCGCATTCTTTCCTGCCAAGAAATCCTGTTCATCAAATCCGTTGGCGATGATGCCGTCTTTAACCTCTTGCACCGCATCCTTGAATTGCTCAACTTTAGAAGCATCAATTCCAGACTTTAGAATCCCAACTCCAGAACAACCGTTTGTAAGCCAATCGCCAGTTCCGATATTGTAACACAACCCTTGTTTCTCTCTTATTTCACGGAATAACAGAGAATTCATTCCACCACCATAAAGCTCATGGAACATTTCATGATGAATGTCCTGTGTGGCAATATCTGGAACACGGAAATGCTCACAAATGTATGTCTGCTGAATTGCACTGCGATCAAACTCTTCTTTCAGATCCCACATTGGAACGATTTCAGGTTCGATCAGCGGATCAGCCGTTGCAACCATTTCATTCCCCTTCAGATGCTTGTTTACTGCGGATTTAACTTCACTAACAGGCATTGAGCCGATGATCAGCAGAACAGTGTTATCCTGACCATATTGGGTCTTGTAGTAGTGTTCAAGCGTTTCACGGGACATTTTCTCAAGCGTTCCCTCATCTCCAAGGATTGTTCTGGACGTTTGACTGTTATGGAACCGTTTAGCCATTTCACCGAAGAAATGTGAGTTGTGGTTGTCCTGATGCATCTTCAATTCTTCTTGGATCACAGACCGTTCAGAATCAATCTCTGACTGTGGAAGTGTTGAATTGAACATCATATCAGACAATAAATCCAACGCACCTTCAAAATTGTCCTGCGGTAATCCCGACAAATAATACGAAACTTTATATTGACCAGTGCAAGCGTTCTGGATGCCACCAAGCATTGAACCTTCTCTTGCAATATCTTCCCAAGTTCGTGTTTTGGTTCCTTTGAAAAACATATGTTCCAGATAGTGAGCAACTCCGCTATTTTGGTCATTCTCTCCGTAAGATCCTGCGAGACTGTGAAAGCCTACATATGCCGTGAAGAGATTCGGCACTTGCATATATACCACATCGATTCCGTGTACTTTACTTCTTATTACATTATATTTCATATATACTACTCCTTCAGGTGTTGATGTTATTTAGTTCTTTAACGATCCTCGTATCAACAATTGTTAATAATCTTTCATGTCTTCACGATCCTGCTTTTCCTTCAAATCACGTTTGCGACTTTTGAAGGCAAATCCAGTAGGTGGTGTTACATGACGAACCTCACCCATAGCAGACCAATTAGATTGTGTAGTCTTCTTGCCCTTCTTCTTCTTTTTGTTCTTCCGTTTTGCCATTATAATCCTCCTGTATCTCCCGATACTTTGCAACTTCATCCTCGTTTAGTTTTCCCATTTTGATGAGAACCTCATTAGGAGAATCAATATGCACGATACTTTCAGCTTCGTCAACCAAAATCGTAACTTCTTTTTGCTCTGGTTCAACAACCTGTGCAAATCCGATTTGGACTTTTTTGACCATTCCCTCTACGGGTGTGACTTCAAAATCAGATACGACCATCTGATGCCGTTCTGGGTGATAACAAATAAGTTGATACTGCACCGTTGCATTTGCACCGACAACTGCCTTTTCAACAACTCCAGTTGCTCCACCTACTGATAACGTTGATCCTGCTTCATACACTTCGATTATACCCATCATTCTTGCTCCTTGATAAACTGTTCTAATTGTTCGTCTGTTGTAATGTCCAACAGTTCCAGACTCTTCTGGAGTTTGTTATACTTCCTAACATCTATTACGATACACGCCAGTGCATACATTGAAAATCCCCATGCGAATTGGAGCAGACACCCCTGCCACGTTGTGGGACTCTGGGTTACTATCATTATATACCCACATAGGGAACCACCTATGATAATATCAGATACTATTTTGACGTACATATCGCTCATCATTTTAATGCTACCCAGACTCCATTTCAGATGGAAAAGAGTTGATATAGCACCTGATACGATATTAGACACCAGAATGGCTATTATATACAGTCCAATTATCATCCACATATTCATTATTACCTCCGTTGTTATTATGTCGCTTATTATACATGAAATGGAAACCTTGTCAAAGGTTTTGTGTGATCAATTCCATTTCAACATGTTTAAATTGTTCCATGTCGTTAATTTCATAGTGAATGACCTCAGTATGCTCAAAGCAAGCCCCTTTGGTTCCTGTATACATGGTGCATCCGTAATTATAGGAATTCACAAATCGTTCGGTTATTTCTCCGAAGATGCTTTCATATTTATAGACAGAGAACCCTTTAAAAGTTCCATTAGTTTTACGATATATTGCATAATAATCTCCAACCTTCCTGTCTGCTTTATCAATAATTTTCATATTTCCTCCATCATGACATGTTTAAGCACCTCATCATCGTTAAGTAAAAAATGCATATCATTATCCTCGTTGGAATACTGGTCTGCATATGAGATAATATCATGAGCATCATACTCCTTCGGTGTCAATAATTTACGTACAACTTTACCATCTTCAATGTACATTACTTGCGTAAACATAAGAATGCCGTCCAATATGGAGGCAATTCGCAGTATCGTGCGATCATGTGGAGTTGTACCATCATAGTTGAGTATGTAACAAGGGTCTGGAAGTTGTAATAAGTCTGGATAGTGTGTCATATTTCCTCCATGACAACATGCTTGTTTACATCATCATCGTCCAATTCGTAGATTAATATACTCAGCATATTTCGACCCTTTCGGCACTCGCACATAGCAGTTGAGTTTTCAGTATTCATTGATCTTTTGCCAAATGTTTTAGATCCTAGCTTCAGTTTAGACATTTTGAATGTGTTAAAATCAGTCCCACTGTCTAGTCTAGGTTTAACTCCGTTAAATTGGCACAAAATCATTTCCTTATAGGCAACGCCCACGAGGTCATTATAGAGCAGGTAATATTGCCCTTCTTTTAAATTTGCTGTATCTTTAAGTAGTTTCATTTATATCCTCCATTAGAAAGACAGAGTATTCCATAATTTGTTTCATTTGTCAACTTGATTTTTCTGGATTCGTGATAAATAATTATGAGGAGTTAATTATGGAAAAACAATATGGAATGGCAATGCCAGAAAAAGCAGGTAAAGTATTATGTAAAAAATGTCATACTTACTATACCTTAAAAGCAGGTAAGCAGAAGTGTCCTTGGTGTGATACGATGAAACCTGACCCAAATAAATCAGAAACTGCAAAAGGTGGAAAGCCTACGCAAGTTGATAAAGACCTTTTCAATTTTATGAAAACGGCAAGCTTGGAAGAGAAAACCAAGATTTTAAAATTCGTTAAGGAAGAACTTTAATTATGAAAAGTATTATTGGAACTACAGCATCAAACCCTATTCCACTTTGGGATCGGGGAGCAATTATGAAATATCTAGAAGGTCGATATGGCGAAGACTTCTTCGTAAATGGTGAAAGTGTAATCACCACAAACGAAGCAGTGGATGTTAAATTGATCCAGTTGAAATTAGATTCGGGTGAGTATAAGAATTTATACTTTGGGTTGTTTTAAAGCAATATACACGATATTTTCAATTGGTCGCCACACGATAGATTCATCCCTTTCATCAATCAGCTTTACATTTCCACTCATAGGATCAAGTCCTGCGTAAATGAATTGTTTAGCCCTGTTGAAAGGGTTTTTGCTTTTAAATTTAACCATAACCTTCTGGTCTAACAGTTCGTCCATGCCAAGTCCTAGAAACGGTTCTTCGGTCATCACTTCCTTGGGAAGTTCAACATCAACAATTCGGTCTTCGCAATATGGGCAGAAATGTGCTTTAGGAGCATCCACCTCATCAAAGAATACAATATTCTTGCAGAATTTGCACATCTTAGTAACAAAGCTGTTGTTATTTGGATTACTTGCCTTATCAATACTGTTCTTAACAGGTTCTGGTAAGACTCCATCTTCTTTCTGCTGTGCTATATCTTCACTATCGTAGATCTCACCCCTTGGGATTTTAACCTTACAATATGGGCAAAGACTTGCATCACTCTCTGGAAGATCGTGGCAAAACCACACTCCTCCACAGGTACATATGTTACCACGAAGTTGAATATTATCTATCATCATTTGTCTCCTTAAAAATACTTAGTAAATTATTATATAAAATCAATTAACTCGTGGGCTTCTAATTCAAAGAACTCAATCAACATTCCTTGGAAAATCTTAATTCTGTTACATTCATCCTGCTCTGTAACCCTTTGGAAACTGCTAACCTTCAGATGTTGTCGTTCTAATCCATATCCAATTTCAAGACCCTGTGAACCTTTGACCATTCTATATCTCAAAATATGCTTCCACGAGTCATCATATCCCAGAAATTGAATTATTTCAATCTCTTTATGTATCATATTTGAGGATCGATATGACAGATAGTACATATCTTCTTCCAGTTTATCATGTTTTACAGGTTTCATATAACCTCCATAATATAATGCTTGTCTATCTCTTCTTTGTCAAGTTTAAAAAACATTTTTTTCAGGGTCAAGGATGCAACGTGTTCCAAATTCGGTGGACTGAAATTTGTGGCAAGGGAATCTCCAACGTACATGATTATAGTGAATCCTTTCGGAGTCCACTTCACCAGTTTACAATTTTTGCCTTTATTTCCCGTTGACCAAGAATACATTAAGTAAATTTCATCAGTTCTGAAATTACCCTTCTTATCATTCCAATTATTGCATCGTATTTCTTTCATATTACCCTCACAGTTGATGTCCTCTGGAGCATCAACGATCTTCATTTCACATGCTTTGGTTTATACAACACTATTGATAATAGTACTCCAGTGATCGATGATGTTGAATTTCGTTCAATATTAACACCACAATTTGGTTTAACCAACCAACCTTTATTGAGAAGGTCATTAACCGCTCTCTCATAGTCATTAATATCACTGCCTAGTACGATTTTATCCATATCATTCTCCTAAAAAGGTTGGGGGTGAGCGGGGGGAGGTAGTCCCACCCACCCCCGATGCCCGAAGGCATCAGTGGTTGGAGGTAGAACCACAGTTTTTAAATTTCACCATCATCTGCGAGATTACAGCATACACCGTACTCCTGACAGACATCATCATGCCCACCTTTGGAGATGACGAAGATGTTCGTTCCATCTGGCACTTTCGGACTGCGTTCGATGTATCCATCAGTCAGCGTAATAAAGATGCTAGACGTAATGTTGTTATCTTCGCAATACTCAGCAACACAACTGAAAGTCGTTCCACCAGATGAATGTGCCTTGTAAGACTGCAAATCTTGAGCAGTATCACGGTCAATGATCTTATCATCCTGCGGATCAATGTAGGTAGACCAGAACAGCACACGGGCTTTAACCTGCTCATAGGCAGTACAGACTCCGCAAACTTCGCTCATGAAGTCCTTATACTCTTGATCGCCAATAGAACCAGATACGTCAACCGTAATTACAACTTCAAGGTTTTCCTTGAGAGATGAAGGTTGGTAGATCCCTGTAGCACACCACTTACGATTCGGACGAGCGTTCGTATAGTTGAACGGAAGTTCACGAGTGATATACATGTTCAGAAGGTCTTTCCAGTTCAGTTTCGGAGTAAGGATACCGTCACAGATACGTTCCAAAGCACCACCAAGTTTACCACGGGTCTTAGCATAAGTTGCCGCATTTGTAAAGACTTGTTTCCACTTTTGTTGGTTCGCTTGATTCTGTCCCTGACCTTTCGCATCGCCAGTAGAGTTTCCTTGGTCATCTTCATCGCCTTGCATATGAGTGTCCATAGTACTGTAATTTTCCTTGACCTTTTCCGCTTCTTTTTCAAGAAGTTCATAGACCTTTTCAGCAGGGACATTTTTGACGTTGATAGTCAGTCCTGCCTTGTCAAGACGCATCGTTCCATCCATTTCTGGAAGTAGTACGCCTTTAGGAAGGTGCATTCCAGTTGATGTAAGGATGTAGTTGATCGCAATATCAGTTGCAATGTTCCAAAGCTCATGATCACGATGTTTCTGACGGTCAAATGTCAAAGTTGCCACATGCATCGCTTCGTGTGCCAACGTAGCCATAAGTTCATCCAGTGTAAGGGTTTTCACGAATTCTGGGTTCCAATATAAGCGACCATACTTACTCACGCCCATTGTAGGAATTCGTTCTGGATCACGACATTCAGTTGATTTCATGCTCAAAATAATTCGAGCAAAGAAAGGATGACTTTTATTCAAAAAAGCTTTCCCTTTAATAATTCTTTCATGAGGAAGAAGATCCTCGAAACGTACAAGTGCCACAATATACCTCCTGCGTTAATGTTAATTTAATTTACGAAAGAGAGGATACCTTCCTCAATTTCAACTGGACTCATAGTATACGGAAACCGCAACAATGTCAATCCATTTTCCTCACAATATTCATTTTTTCGTTTGTCATGTTCCTGAAGGGTTTCAAATTCTTCCTTCGGAATTAAATCAGAAAATTATAACAAGGATTGTCATTCCAATAACTAGAAATAGTATCCATGTTTCATATTCGTCCATAATATGCCTCCTGTTAAATTGTTTTGATGTGATCCATTATACATGAATCACATCATCTGTCAACCTATTTCTTTCGCAAACGCTTACTCTTTTTGAGTTTGTTTGCAATCATGTTCGCAGTTTTTGATTTATAGCATATTGTAACATCTGCATTCTTATTAGTAGTTGCATTCGTTGTATTGCTAGATGGGCGCACTGAAGACCCCAAGTTGAATTCATCGACTTTATTAAAACCTAAGTTGTCGTGAATATCCTTAACATCCGCAATAAGTTTCATCTTACCAACATTGTGAACGTTCCAACAAGATACACCATCTGGATTCAATTTGTCAATAGCTTTCTTAATAACATCTGCAAGCCAATCCGTTTTCCATACATCGTAGGTGCTGAATTTGTTTTCACATTGATCTTCACCATCACAATATACTTCATGGTCAAAATATGGTGGAGAAGTTAATACAATATCAACCTTTCCAAAATCATACTTGTCCATATTTTCAGCAACATCGTTAATAAGTCTTACATGTTCTTGAATTCCCAAGAAGTTAACCATCTTAATAAGATTTAGATATGTTTCAAGATTCGGTTCGAATCCAATATACTCTTTCCCTGCTGAAACGGTTCCAAGCATCCTTCCACCCCATCCCATACATGGATCAAGGACACGTTGCCCCTCAAATCCAGAGACAATATTCTTTGCATGGTGTGGTCTGAAGAGGGTTGGAATTGGAAGTCCTGAGCCTGTATAGCAACCTTTCTTATATTCAGACATAAGTGGCGTTGAATGCCCCCATGTCCTAGTTCCGTCAGCTTTAGGCACTCCTCTATTCATACGGATTGTTTTCTCTAATAGATCACGATCCTTCCATAATTCTTCAAAGGTCTTACCCTTCAGTTCAATAGTGTAGAAGTTCGGCATGAAGTGTTCGCACAATTTCATACCCTTTCGTTTCTGGGCAGAAGTATCCTTCTCAACCTTGTAAGCTAAGAGATTTTTCCATTCTTTCTGTAAGGTGTCATCATCATATGTCAATCTGAAATCCATCTGTGATAGATCATCTACCAAAATTGGTAGAATCAATTCGAATGTTTCATCGCTCAACTTCTTCATTGACATTTTTTTATTTAAGAACTTATCTAGCAGTTTTATATTGCTCATTTGTTTCCGTGTTTCCTTTTATAGTTACTTCGTTATTTGATATAGTTTGTTTCTATGTAGTTTGTATCCGTATTTAAATAAAGCTTACATTAATCTGGAGACTAATGCAAGCTTTTAATGCAATAAAAAAGCCCCGACTGAATCGGGGCTTTGATATTAAATCATGTTAGGTGTTGGAAATCCAACTTTACTAGATTTGCGGTGTACAAACCCATTCTTCTTCTGGAGATGAACGTCATTGATATAACGATTCCATGATTTGAATAATGTGCCATAAAGACGGCAACGTTGTGCAGAACCATTCAGGGGTTGGTTCATTAAATAATCACGCAGAGCAAGCAAATCGGTATTATGCGATTTGTATGTTGCAGAGGTACGTCCTGTACATATGACTGTTAAGAAGTCTTCTGCCATTTCCTGTAGTTCCGAATTGCCACTATCCAAATTTACTAGGATATAGTGAGCTACTGCGATAGCAGTATGGGTAATCGGAACCGACTTCTTTTTAGCCCTTCCGAACGTATTAGCAAATTGTAGTGATGTTATAACATCTGGACGTTCTTGAAATTCTGCTTCAGCCTTTGCACCAGTAAACCCTGCGCCAGTGCCACCCATATTACCATATTCTCCATCATAATAATCTTTCAGGGACTTGAGAACGGCACCTGCAACAGTATTAGAGGATACCGTTATCGCCTTAGACTTGAATAAGATACCCAAAATTTGGGCAACTGTTCTCTTTTGACCTTGATCCATAGTTTTAAATGCAACAGGATCTACGCCACGAACAACAACACTTACAATAGTTTCGTTAGACTTTTCCACCGCCATCAAACGATTTTGCCCATTTAACAACAATCCATTAGATCCTATAATAATGGATTCCCCGTTAAACATCCATTGATTATTTTCCATTGCATCTGTCAATCTTCGGATATTTGCATTACTAGGGGTACGATTCCCAATATTAGTAGCTAACATGGCAGTTGCAGTAGTTGGTTCGATGATTTCAATGTCTGCGGTGCAGTTTTTAATAGCATCTTGTATATCTTTATATAGCATAATTTATATCTCCTTAATTTATTTAATTTGTTTAGGGTTCCTATTATACATACTTCTCATTCGTTGTCAACAATTATTCTGCAATAATTTCAATATGTTGAGTTCCGCATACTGGACACGTATAATTACCATCATCTTCAATGTGGTATTCCTCACAACACTCTGTGCAAAATATTATCATTACATACACACCATTTTAATTCTACGATTCTTCATACGCTTAATATGGTCATCATCATGATGCAACATTTTATAGCGTCCTTGATCGCAGTTAATGAAGTACCAACCATCATCTTGAAGCTTTCTGAATTCTTTATATGATACTTCTTGGCATTCACTTCCAGATTTATTAGTACGTTGTCTTCTCATAATTATATCATCTCCATTAGTATATGTTTGTTAATTTCATCATCAGTCAGTTCGTAAATTTCACAACCACTACGTTCTAAGAAATGACAACTCCGATCCTTCTCCATAAATGCTGTTGTGAATGATCTCACACTATCTTCAAGGGGGTTGCGATCCTCATTAGACCTATGGACAAAGCCCCCCAATGTTTTGATAAATATACAATTGTGGCTAGTGAATCTAAAATACATAAGATGTTGCAGTACGGTGTCAGCATTAGGGTGATATCCCAAATACACTTTATCCGTCCGAAATTTTACTCCATCCAGATCAATACGTTTCATTATAAAGTCTCCGTTAGAATATGCACTAATATCTCATCATCTGTCAAGCGAAAAATGATGTCATCTCTCTCACCAACAAATATTCCACTTCCATCTGTGATGCTTGAAACTGGGATGATATTATAATCCATCATATCTTTACCCCGAACCGTACCTCTAAATGAATCACCACTAAGCAGTGTGTATCTTGGAAAAGCTTCATCACGATCATAAAGCTTGCAGAATATTATATCTTGGCGAAATCCCCAAGTCCGATCTAATGTTTTATAATAGATTAGGTAGTATCCCTCTTCACACAACTGCTCTGGAGCGATTTCAGTCAACACGTCCACCTTGCTTCAGCAAAGCATACCACTTAGCCATTAACGGTTCGATGTTATCCTCAGACACTTCATCACTGCAAAAGCCTACTTCCCAACCATATTTATTTTCACCGCCGAAAAAATCATGAAGTCCGTACTGGATTTCAAGGTCGCTAAGAATATCCGCAATACGGTCACTCTGCAACCATTCCATGAATTCATCATCAGTACATTTTAATGGAATCTCTTTTACAATTTCCCGTTCCATTTCAGTTTCTTCATCCCAGAGCATGAAGTGAAATTTAAATACATTAGCCATTGTTTTTTCCCTTTGTTGGGATACGAAGTGCGTCTTTGTAAATCTCACCAAGCTTTTCTTTCTGCAAGTGATCAGTCTCTACCGCAATCTCCTCCATATCTTCCAGTGTGAATAAATCACAGACTTGTTTAGGGTCTGTTTTAAAAAGATGAATCACGGCACACATCAGTGCGGTACGTAATTCGGTTATTCTATCTTTGCTATTCATCCTATTCCTTCCTGTTATATTTGAGACATCAGTATAGCATATTTTTCAGTCTCGTCAAGTGCAAAAAACAATCCACCGTAAGTTTCTGCCAGTAGTGTCATAGATCCAAGTCGTTCTACGGGAATCTCTGTAGTGTGTAGTATCAATTCTTCAGGACTAAGAGTGCAACGAAGTCTAACCCTCACATTTCCGTGGATCAATCCTGACAGTAGACAGTCCCGTTCATACATGAACACTTCAACCATCTTGCGGTGGAGTATTCCTGCTGATTCATGATATCGGAGATAATACTTACCACTTTCAAGATCTTTAAAATCAATCTGCTTCATAATACCTCCTTACGAAAAAAGGGACAGGAATTACCCTGTCCCTTGTCGTTCCCTACTTACCGATTAGGCAAGTGCGTAGCGGGCCGCAGATTCAAGGAGTTCCTTGAAGCGAGGATACTTCGCCAACGCAGTCTTGAACTTAGGGTTGGAATCGAACGAGGTGCGAATCATGTTCAATGCAACCACGCAGTATTCCTGCGGAAGTTCATGTGCTACTGCGAACATCTTCTTGGACTTCTCATCGTTCGGCTTAAGCTTACGAAGGTTCTCACCCAACAGTGCGCAAACTGCGAACCATTTGTCTGGGGAGTTGAGATCCATTACGGATTTCGGGTTCGCCATCAGTGCATCCAGATCAATCTTGGAAGCTACTGCGGTGTACGCACCGAATTCGGTAGCGAATGCTTCACCCAATGCACAGGAGGTCAGTGCATGTACGGTAGGGTGCTCAATCGGCAGACCACACTTAGCGATCAGAGTAGAGGCACGAACCACACCACGAGGTGTTGAACCCTTATCTTCCGTACCAGAGGCAGGACGATACAAAGCGGAAGGTTTCCACTTGATGAAGGCGATAAGGTGATGGTTGATTTTATTCTTCCATGCCCAGTTGCACCATTCTTCATCATTCACACCAACTTCAACTTCCGAGAAACGGTCACGGAGTGGGAAAGGCATGGTGAATACGTGTGCCTTATCAGAAGCACGATTACCTGCACCGAAGATGAAAACATCATCAGACAGTTTTATATCAGACACAACACGGTCGTTGATGATCTGATAAGCCTGACCTGCAACAACAGGTGGGGCGAGGTTAAGCTCATCGAAGAAAATTACTCCTCGTGCGCCTTTTGAAGCATAATACTTCACCCATGCCAGTGGCATGTATTCCAAAGTGCCTTCTTCGCCACCTTTGGTCATGTTAGGAATACCACGCAAATCGGTAGTATCACACTGACCCAGACGGAAGTCGGTGAAGACGAAATAGTCTTCAGGTTTCTTCATGGCGAGAGTCTTGTCCTTTTCGGTCATTTCATTCCATTCCATGAAATTACGACCTTCAGACTTCGCAATGTCCCCAAAAACCTGACGAGGAATTGCCGATTTACCGATCCCCGGCGCACCGTATACATACAGTGGGGTCTTGGTCTGGTCGTGAATTTTCAGCATATCGGTATATGCTCCTGTATCAATACTATACATAATCTTACTCCTTGTGTTTTATTTAAGCCCACCGTGGGCAGTTCTACCTGTTATCTTTTGATGTGATCTATTATAACCACTTTCCAATATTTGTCAATCGTTATTTTTACTATTTTTTACATCAGAGTTTATTTCAACTCCATCAATATACCCTACACGGTCTTGCGCACAGTTAGGACAGTAAAACTCATCCATTTCGCACTCGTGACCGCAATTTACACACATCCACATGTTACTGACCTCCGTTGTTTGTTTAGGTTGCCCATTATACATGGGTTGAAAAGTTTGTCAACCACTAATTGTGGATATATTTACCTTTTCTGGAAAACTTCACCACTACCCCAATTAGCCAGAGTGTAAGTGGGTGAAACGGTGACTATGCGTTCCGCAGATTCCAATTTCAGTGCAGACAATATAGCATAAGCTTCACTATCCTGCCAAGCATTAAATTCATTGGACATACATTCCAGACATTGACATGCCTTGAATACCTGCTCCATATTATCTTCGTAAATCGGATCAATTTCTTCAGAACGGGAATAGTTGTATTTCAGAGCATCTTCTCCCTGCAATTCCTTATACCAACCCCGTTGATCTCCGTTGAGAACTTCGACTGAAGTCTTGTTAGCATCCCACAGTGTGTTAGCAATGTGAATCGGATCATCAATCGTCTTCGTCTGACCTTGGAAGCGATACTGCAATTCCATGCCCATCGCCACGCCTACCAAATATTTAATGTGATTCTTTTCTACTACCCATGCACTCATTGTAAACCTCCGTTGTTAAGTGTTAATTAGGAATATTTCTTCTTTTCAGCGTCTACATATATATTATCATCTTCTAAATTAACTTCACGATAATAATCAGTTTCTATGACCCCATTGACGGCAACGCCTTCCCGTTCAATAAGTCTACGTGATCTCATATAGCTTTTATGAATATCTAATTCAATAAGTGCTGTATCCAATGTCATAACTACCTCCGTTGTTAATTGAGTCGCTATTATAACTAAAATTGAAATCCTGTCAACTATTATTTTCCAAGAATTTGGATAGTAATAGGATTAGTCACCATATTATATTTTCCAAGATTGTAAACTTCACCATCTTCTCTTTTCATAAGCCACTCACCATCAACAGTTTGCTCAACTGTAATTGAGTATAGAGTATTAGTTCCCTTTTCCATAAGATGGAACAATTCTCTAGGAGGGTCTGCTGTATAGTGTTGTATGAAATTTGAAATGAGGATTATAAATCCTGTAATTATAAGTGTCCAAAATACACCACTGCCCATTAGTTGTTCTATATCTTTTACATTCATATTATCTCCATTACTATATGATGAGCAATTTCATCATCATTTAATTCAAACAGTACTGCTTTAAACTCCAAATTCTCAAATGAGAATGACGATACAAGGGTATTCATTATAGGTTCTTCAACCCAATGATCCTCATATCCTAGCCAACTGTTAAGTCTCCAGTACCCAATATGCTCATCTGGTAATCGTTCCGATAAACTAATCGGCTCAAGCTCTTGCTTGAATGCACAGACAATCTTAGTCACAGGGGTACTCCAATACGCAATATAGTATTTACCTTTCTCAGTTTTGTCAACAACTTTCATTAGATAATTTCAGCAACCACATGGTGGGCGAATTCATCAAAGGTGATTTCATAGATCTCACTAGTCCCTTGGTCGTTATCGGTTGGAAGAAGTTCCTGACCTCTCCAAAAGCTTTCAGTGACTGCGTGTATATTACCAGATTGGTAAATCTTACCATGGCAGATTGCTAGGAAGATCGAGTCTGTACTCGCCTTGCCCATATATTTAAAAAACGTCAATTGCTTTTGCTTATTTACTGTATTATTCCGATACATCATATAAAGCTTATGTCTGCGAATTTGTGTGTGGTGTATAGCTTGCATATTACCTCCTAAATGTTTTCCGCTACTGAGTGAAGAAGAAATTCTTCATCTGTCAATTCTAAATATGAGAAATTTTTACCAAGCACCATAGGGCGTTTTTCAACCTTTACCTCACGACTATATCGTTCCGATTCGTACTCACTTGGTCTAGTTTCATATGTCATACTGTATGCAAAGATCGGAGCGTCCACACTATCTGAAAACTGCCCCATTTGGAACATAAACAATAACTTTCGTTTGGTGTTAGTGGTAGCAGTGTTTTTAGCGTAGGCAACATAATAATTCCCTATCTTTAACTCGTTACGAAGTACTGGCTTCATAGTCCCATACCCGCAATATAATCTTCAACAAATTCCTTAGCCTCTCTAAGTCCAAATCCGCTAATATTACGAACGTGCTTGATTGCCTGAATCTTCTCACCCGCCTTTGCGAATCCTTCCAACAGTGGGTATTTGAGTTCACATTCCTTCATAGAATCTATGATCGCCTGTGGATTGGTTCGGGCAATTCGCTCAACCAATGCTCTGTAATCATAATTGTCCGTCAATAGTACGTCAAGTACCTTGTTGAACTGTTGTATTGTAATATCCATTTAAAAACCTCCGTGTCGTTCAAGTTGCAAGTACTATAACAGGAAAACTGGATATGTCAAGCACTATAATTGAGGAATTACAAAATGACTTTGATATTCATCATAGTCTAGGTGAAAGAGGTTTTCAGAATCAGGTGATAAGTCTGTGGCATAATCATCTCGATATTGGATCATTTTTGTGTGATCGTTATCAATACCACTTAACCATGCATGACGCACGGTGATAATGGAAAAGGTGTCCATAACTGGTTGGCTATCGAGTAGTTGGAATATTACCACCAACTTTCTACTTGACATTTTCTTATACATTGCATATAATTCGCCTTTCTTTAAATTAGCATACGGAACACTCTTCATATAATTACTTAGCATAAAGCTCAGAAATACAATAGATAAAAGGTTGACAAGGAGTATTCAGTATGTATAATAGGCGCAACTTAACAACGGAGGCGATATGAACAAACTTAAACCAGATACAGTAATAGGGTCATTGATGACTAAAGGGATTTTCCAAGATTTGGAGGCTTTTAGGCATAGAGATCCTGATCAAATATTTTCAGGACTGCAATTCGCACCAATTAATGTTAAACGATTTGGAGAATATTTCCGCAAGTGTATTGGAAACATCAATTCTATCGTTAAACGTGGGGAATTCGAAGCCGGTGACTATCAGATGGTTGTAAAGCAGAGAATCGGATATCGTAATACTGCTAGGACACAAGGATATGGAAACGCCCGATATGCAGATGATACGACTCTCTTTGCAGTCCTACACCCAATACACATGCCCTTAATCTGTAAGAAGGCAAAGCGGGAAATTGCTCAAGACTTTTTGGCACTTAAACAGGACTTCATTATACGTTTTCATAATCTGAAGGCACAAGCATTGGGTTTTGTTGATGATCAAGTGGCAGTATCTGACGCATTTGTAGTTGGCAGTAAAAAGCCTGACGATGGTACTTGGGCATATGAGGAGTTGGGTTACATGTTACTCAATTCAAGAGTCATCCCAAAGGATAAAGTGTTTATCACAATTGATCAAAACTATGACTACTTTGAAGCTCACACTAAGAGTATTGTAGCATCCACAGGACATGGGTATGCTAGGTCAAATGTGGGCGAACTGTGTTATACGGTGTTCATTGATGAGAGTGAGGGTGATTGTGTTCAGAATACCACATTATTCAGCGTTCGTATGAATGGGACATCGCAGGAGGATGTTACGCGAATACCCACGTTGAATGTTTTTGATACACGGTTTAATGGAATTGATGTTTCTGGGATGACAGATTTTCTGGCTAATGCTCTGGAGAATCTTAACAAGGATTTTGAAGCAGAGTTGGAAACCCTCAAGAACAAGTACCTTGGAGAATTCCTATTACATGAAATTTGTGAAAGTGAAGACGGTGCAATATGATCTGGTGGATTATTTGGATCGCAGGAATATTCCCCTGTTACATATCGTATGTGTTGGTAATATGCCACTTTGATCATACAGGATTCATTGAGTATTTCCACGACAGTGATTATGATACATCACAGTTTGCAATGTTTATTGGTTCAATACTTTGGTTCATATTTGCTCCAGTATTCTGGATAGTGATTATATTTAATCCTGTCGTTGATTCGATGGATGATATGAAATTTAATCCATTCCATTGGAGTATTAAGAAGATGACAGCAAAGGCACATGTTCGTAACAGAGTAATTGAAGAAATCTAAAAAAGATATTGACAGAGTGATCAGTCGTTGCTATAATGACGACCTATTAAAAAATAAATCCAAACTAAGGAGAATAAAAATGAGTAAAGATAAAAAGAAAGCGGAAGCTTTGGAAAAAATCCGTAATGTGTGTGAACGCATTTTGGGCGTTGAGCGTGAGGATGTAACGGTTGATAGGATCTTCGCATCAGCACCTGACGGCATGGCAGACACCGATGCGAAGCGGGATCTGTATCTGGGCATGGATCAAATTGATGCTATGAAGTTTATGCTCTACACTGAGCAGGAATTCAACAAGGAAATTGACGATTCATTGTTCGTTCCTCGTAAGGATACCGTGATTGAAGACATGTGGCGTGAGCGTCCTGTTGGTGATCTGGTTAATTACTGTGTTGATGAAGTAATGGACTAAGTTCATGATCGAATTACCACAGGATGGACAACTGAAATGTTGACACGGGAACTATAGTGACTTTAATATGGGATGTAGAAGATTTTCCAGATGATGGATATGTTGTAAATTACACTTGTGAACACGGTTCGGGTGATAGAAAAGTCATCCACATGATTAGAATCGCTAACGGAGTCCTTAAATTTATAGAATGTGTTGAAGTTAATAGGTGCGATGATCATCTCAAAATTGATGAGAGTGGTGGTGGCGGGGCTGAATATACCGTTAGCCAATACGCTAACCAATACGCTATGAGGGAGAACGACATACACTTTCTTCTTTCTGATGAAGAAGTGTTAATGCATATTGTAACGGAGGCAATCTAATGTGACTTATGTAGATCCAGATACCTTGGAGAAAGGGAACTTTTACCTCTTCTACAAGACATATGAGGAGTATCGCCCCGATATCATTATCGGGGCGTTTGAGGAATATGATCGTGATGATGTCCCATGTAGAACTGCAATATTGAATAATGTTCTATCATGGGTGGTTGGTCATAATTTTTCTATAGCACACTCTATTGGAAAGAAGGATCAAAGGTTTTGCGAATTGAGTGCGCCACATTCAACTGTTTGGTGTTTTGAGCTTGACAAATCCGAAGTAGAATGTCATATTCTTATGGAGATGCTATGAAACTGGTGACTAGAGATGAAATGGTAGCAGGTGAATATTATATGATCTTTGAATCAATCACTCCATGTAAGATCGTGATAATTGGAATAAAATGTCCAAACACTAATCATGTATTAGGACAAATGATGTTCCGTCACGCAGAAATGGGCATAGAAGTGCGTGACAATGACAGGTGGGCTGTGTATGATAGTGAGGGAACGTTTTCTTCCCAGACCATATACGAACTCAACGATGATGATATTCACAAACACGTAATAATGGAGACAATATGAAAATATTAGTAAAACTTGAAGGTCGGACACCAACACTAACTGCAACTGAAAATAAAGTCAAATGTATATTGACATTGGGCAAGTCACATGATATAACAACTACTGGAGATGATACTAATGGGTTGGCTAACCGAATTGCGTATTCGCATAGAGTGTGGTTTGGTCAAAATCTCACAGGCGTAGATTATTTGCAATTTATAAAAGAGGATTTACTCGAACGAAGTACCCCGAAAGGAGATTGATGGAATTAACACTTTACATTTTAGCACTACTGGTGATATTATTCTCTCTATGTGCAGTGGTATGGATTTTATCAGCAATATCAGGAGAATCATTTTTTCGCGCAATGAAGAAGATTCCATTTTTAAGGAAACTTTTACTTGCATTTGTAATTTTTTGCCCTATAATCAATCACACATTAGCGATGTTGTGTATAGGTGCATGGGTCGCATTTTTTATAGAGGCTATTAAGGATTAAGGAGATTATACATGTCAAAAGTTACGAGAAGTGAAAAGTTGAAGAAATATGTTGTCGTTATTCGGGAGAATGTCGTGCATAATTTGGACGGTGAAGATCGCAGAAAATTGCTTTCCGAAATCTATATGCTAAAACCTAATACTGTGATGTCTGGTGGCACATGGCGAGAATATCAAAAAGTATATTATCGTGAGATTGTAGGTGAGCGAGGCACTGATATTGGAATGGAGAATGCACAATCCTATATTTCAGTTTCTGGTTGCGTGGACGATCTCATTGATCTTAATTTTAAGAGTTCAGCATTGGAGACTAATAATATAAAGGTTGTAAAAACATATGCGAACAACAAATTTATGAAGCGTGACCGTGAAACTTCATTCCATCGTGAATACGAACTGGACGTTGATGAAGACGGCAACCCATACATGAAGCGTGTGGACAAGAATGCTCCGCAACCTGCAACGCCTCCTGCACCTAAAGTGAAGGCAGACTTCTCAACGATTCCTGCGGGATCGAAGTATCTATACTCAAGGCTTAACACTCCAGATGGTGAATGTATCGTGGTGACTGATGTAATGCACTGGTTGCAGAACAACTCCCAGAATGATACTATGATCAGTGGTATGGATACAAGTCTGGACGCACTTGCCCCTGCGGGATGGAGTGAACTTGGATCAACGGTGATTGAACCTGACGATGGCGACTTTGATGCACTTGAAAAGGCATTGCAAGCCGATCCAGATTGGGGCAGTGATCCAACATTCGATCAGTTCAACGCATAATGAAACGGGTTGACATATCAGATATGGTTATTGGCGAACCATATCTAATTTACTTCCACGATCATGTGGAAATAGCTATTGGGGTCTACCAAGGTGATGGTGATAATGATCATCTTGGAAAGGGGATCTTTTTTAAAGTCAACTATCGTATAATTAGAGGTGATTATGTTGACAATGAGCATTTCTATGAGTATTCAGAGGTTGATGGTGAAGATGTGCTAGATGAGGACTATGCTCCCCCTGATGAAATTTTTCACTTGACAAGTCACGAATATTATGTGAGTATCATCGACACAATTTAACAAAGGAGATATAATATGAGTGCAAGGCGTAAGAAAAAACACAGTCATTTTAACCAAGTCCCGAAATTCTGTACTACAGATGTTGAAGGTGCTTGTCACATTTACGAATTGAAGAATAAGCTTGAAGGCATGGGAACGATCGAAGCACTATATACTTGTGTGAAGATGGTTCGCTATGATGGCACTGATGCGATGGTCGAAGACCCGCAGGGCGAAAACGCCAAAAGTCTCTTCTTGGAAATCCGTACTGGATCTCACCTCCCCTTGGAAACTGAAGGGTTGGAATTGACTTGGTATGAACATGATGACGATCCAAATATGGAAATCACTCTTGAGGAGATAATAACTATGTGTGCTATTTAGCATCAAAAATAGATTGACATTGATACGGATTCCGTATACAATGAGTCCTTCTGAAATAGAGAGAGTTTTATTAAACAAATAAATAACAAGGAGATAGAAACTATGTGTAAAGGAAAATGTAATACAAGTGCCACAGACGAACAGTACAACGCAGTTCGCAATCGTGTTGAGCGTATGGTAGAAGGTGCGATGGATCGTTTGGAAGAAGTGGTTCTCGGAATGCAGGAAACTGCGTCTATTGAAATCGCAGAAGTAAACCGCAAGTTGTGGGACGGCATGACCAAGGCTGAGTTGGTTGCAGGTATCGTTGACTCAAACGACATGCTCTCATTTGATGGACTGATGGAACGTGAAGATGTTCAGACTGCTATGGCAAAATCGCAGGACATCCAGTTCAACGCCTTCCAGAAAGCAGGTGAAATTGGTGGAGCAGTGTTCAACGCTGAAGTTACCATCAACGACCAAGCTGAAAAGATCATGGAAGAATTTGTGATCTTCGGCATGTGCGACAATGTTAAGACCATGCTTGTGGACTTTGAAAGTTTTATCGACAGTAAACTGTCGGCAATCCAAGCCTAACGGCTTACCCTCCAAAGAACCTGCCCCTTCGGGGGGGCAGGGGATTTTAGAGAAAAAGATGTTGGCACATTGATGTGAGTGTGTATAATAGATCACATAACAAAGAACATTGGGTCGCTTAATGTGTAAAGCACCTTCACCAAGAGAAAGAAAGCCGATTGCGGATGTCTCCAAGTGTCTCGTACAAGACCACGGGGATTGAGGTAAGTGCGAGTATGGAAACTAGGATGCGTCAATGGATGTAGGGGATCGATACCCGAAATCTGGAGATAGTCAAAGGAAATGGAAACGTGAAGGAGAAATGGTAATGATACAAATTATTGTATCTGGGTTCGAATCCCCCCCCAATGATACCAATTTTGAAGTAATAGATACAAGCGGTAGTTTAATAGAGAAAAATACCTAGAAGTTGTGGGAATGGAAGCGTACAAGTGCCAATCGATCGTAGGCGAAGACGTTAGTATTTCTAAGAGTGCGGGACTAATTGACCCAAGCAAACAACATTGACATCTAGGAGTTGGCGGTTCGAATCCGTGTCGCTTGATTCCATTTTTGAAGTACATAAACAGCGGGTAGCTCAGGTGGTGGAGCAACCATCGTGAATAGATAAAAAAGCAGGTTACGAGTTATTGTAGTGTACAATGCAGTGCTAGTAATTCTGACAAGTATTGAAGGCTTAAGGTGACGGGATGCCCGAAGATAGGTGGTTGCAACCATCTTGAAAGGTATACATCGAGTAGTAACGGTTCCCCGATTTGGCAATACACGGTAACATATGGTAGGTCGGATGTTCGAATCATCCCCCGCTGACATCATTTAAAACTTAAGTTTACGACCCTTTTTCCAACCATTGGGGATTGGGTCTGTTTTCTTAATTCTTTTAGATTCTTTTAGTTCTAGGTTATATATCCACATTGTTCCATAATGCGAATTACCAGATCCCTTTTGACGTTTAGAATTCGCTAATCCGATTTTGTTCTTTGACTCTTCAGTATGTTTCATACCCGTGAAGTGTGATGTTGGAGTATATCTTCCTTCTGAAATTGCTAATTGCAACCCCTCCGAAACTCTTTGACTAAAATATTCTTTAAATTCTTTAGTTTCCGACAATTCTTTAATCTTTGCAAACCCTCTTTCGTGTCCAAGTTTTTGAGCTTCCTTATAGTTTTTCTGATTATGGATTAGAACACCCAAGTTATTAGCATTTACGTGATCCCATCCACCAGTACCACCAAGTTTGATATTATATGTATCTGCTCTTTTGATGAATTCGGAATCAACAATTTTAGCTTCCATATCACTAGCATCTTGCTCATTATCATATACGAATAAAATATCTTTAGTGAAATGATCAACTCCATATTTCTCTATCGCCCGTTCAATGAGTAATCCTGAACCCATATAGTTGTCGTTTATATCTTCGGTTTTATGTTTACCAATGTAAATTTTGTTGTTGACAGTATTCGTAATTTTGTATATAGTGTATTTCATAAGTTGCTCCTATAACTATTTAGGGGCAGGTTCAATAAAAGTTCAATAAAATATTGAACTATTTAACTATAGGAGGTTATTATGATTATGCAATATTTGATAGGACTAGGTATACTGGTCGCAATGATTGTTTACCCGATTTTGTTTTGTTGGTGTTCATATAAGCTTACAGGCGATCATCTGTGTGATGGTGAATATGGATTCCTTGGTGGGTTTATGTTTGCATATATTTTTCCACTTGCAATTGCTATGATTCTGGCATTACCACTTGTTATATATCAATCTATCTTTGGCGGTTAATGTGGTAGAAATCAACGAACGCCAGTACATGATGGATCTTGGCGATGAGCATATGATCGTCTGGGAGCGACACCCTTCTGTGGTGATGTTGAAATACGTCAGTATAAATAATCAGAGAACTATTATAAGGGAATATACTCGCAGTTCATTTGCTATCGGAATACATCCCGTTCGTAGATTTTTCCGCTTGACAGATGAAGAAGTTAAGTGTATGGTATTACCAAGAATTATTTAGGAGGTAATATGGTTGAAATAACAGAAGATGAATGGATGTACCTTGGTGGACACCGCATCATGTGGCAGAGAATGGGGCAATATGATGCTCTCTATTACTGTAGAGAAGGTATGGGAATGACTCGTCTGAAATTGACAGTTCCCGTCAAACCTATACTAAGAAGTAAAACTCATCGTTATTTCTCCTTGACAGAACAGGAAGTAATTGATATGGTATTACCAAGAATTATTTAGGAGGTAGTATGAAATTGTATATTAATGCCCGTCTTCCAAAGTCTGGAAACATATTGAAGCGTGGGTTCTTTTGTGGAACTTGCGAGTTGACATTATACACTATAAAAAACTACACATTGACTAATCCTGTCATCATTAAAGAAACAAATTCTGTAAGTTCCTTCAGAGATTCTACGTTTTGGATATTGACAGATGAAGAAGTTCAGCGTATGGTATTACCAAGAATAATTTAAGGAGGAGCATGAAAGAACTTGATATAGATCGTATATATAACCAACAAACCCCTGACAATGTTACGGGAATAGTGGGAATGAGAAACATTCTATCGTGGTCTAGGGGAAGTAATATATTCTCTTGGTTGACATTTCATAGCGAGTACGGTGAAGCGTGTGGCGTTGATCTGAAGGTCACAAAGCTTCCATTCATCCATAAGGTAAATAGAAATCGCTATTTTATATTGACAGATGAAGAAGTTGAGCGTATGGTATTACCAAGAATTATTTAAGGAGGTATTATGAAGAAAATAATTTTTGAAAAGGGTCAACGTGTTACCGTTGAGAATTATCCTAAAAATGGTTATA
>Ga0098052_1000133_pt1 | contig 43501 bp, 94 predicted proteins | sample 15_taG_FD_81591 | JGI IMG/M metagenome (GOLD analysis project Ga0098052, IMG submission 81591) | Marine viral communities from the Subarctic Pacific Ocean - 15_ETSP_OMZ_AT15312 metaG | ecosystem: Environmental > Aquatic > Marine > Oceanic | place: Pacific Ocean | collected 2015-01-18
GTAATGAAATTTAGAGCAGTTATTCCAAAACCAACGTCAGAGCGTGAAACAACCATTGTTGTTTCAGATTGGGAAGAGGGAGCAACAGTTTTTTCAAGCCACCCTTATGTTCTTAAGAAGCTTGAGAAAATTGTTAAGGAAAACAGTACAGCACGCGAGCTGCACACCAACAAAGACGATTCAAAATTGTTCTCTATTGATAAGCGGCACTTTTCTATCAACCCGCGTGCGCACAGTCCAAGAAAGGACAAATGACATGAGTGATAAACGACAGAGGGTTCAGTATATTCGTGATGAGAACAACAACCCAATTGTAACTGTGGCATGGGAGCTCGGGCTCGGGCGTCTGAACAAGGGCGCAGAGCGAGGTTCCCGGTCATTCTCCAGAGTGCGAATTCCACTTAATGACAATGCTCCGACAAAGGCCATTTCGCGATTTATCAGGAAGCATTTCACAGCAGGCGCACTTTAGAAAATCTGGCCAATGTTTGATGATGTTGAAGTCTTTGATGGTGACGTTTTAGTTGAGCATGGAAAGCTTGCGCTCGTGCCAGTTGGTGTTGACTTTAGAATTCCTGACTTTGCACTAGGTCTAGCAACACTTTATCAGGTTCAACCTGGTGGTATGCTGCAGGTATCAATCAACGCAGATGAAGTTGATGGAACGATACTAGACGTGACAATGTTTAAGCGCATCACAAACAAGTGGTTAACTGCAAATGATGAACGTTACGTTGGGAATGTGATAACTGGTCCGGCTGGTCGCGTCTTGGTATGTGATCCTGCACTCATCATTTCACATCTTAACATCGATCTTAATTTTCCAGATTGGTGGCAGCAGTTTGAATGTGCTGACGGAATGGGGCTATTAATCAATCTTGAGATCGCTGACTGGCTTGATATATCAGAAGATTACGAGAAGATTGAAATCTTCGTCCGTGATGACTATGGTTATTTTGGCGGAGGTAGTGATGGTGGCGAAGAAGAATATGTCAAGGACGCCGAAGAAGTTCTTGGGGAACTTGAACGAACACGGTGTGGTCATACACACTTTATCACACAGGCTCACACGCTTACTGTTCCCTAATGCATACAGGGCAATTGTCTTTTCATTGTGGCGCCATGTTCAGGCAGCAACGCATGAAGACTGCATGTTCAATTGCGAAGAGCTTGTTTTCAAATGCCTTGAAACACATGGGCCGATAGGCCCAGCACTTATCTTCTGGTTTGTTGAAGAGGGACTGGTTGCAAGTATCCTCCTTCCGAGACAGGATATTCCAGGCGTTTATATTTGGTCACCCGACAGCGGCAAATGGAGACCGTGGTGAGCTGAGGGCTCATTATTTTCTGCGCTTGTTACTTTAGGTTACAATATAGGTGTAGTGAATGTTGTGTAATTTCAATACTTAAACAGGAAAACCATGCAAGCTCAGAACGCAAATATCAATCACAATGGTCCAGATTCTCCAGTCATCCAGTTCAACGCAGTTTTTCCGTTCTTTGGTCCTGAGGAGCGAAGTATGGTGTTCAATTGCACCGAGGCGCAGTTTATGGTAGGCTGGGCAGAATATGCTGAAGGAGCCATGATGCAGGATGCATTTCACTTTCTCAATGTTGATGAAAGAGAATTCATGATCAGTGGTTGTTACCCTGATGAATTCGAACAGGCAGCACGGTAGGCTCTAGGAGACTCGCATGAGCAACAGCGCGCTATTGTTCAACCATTGTTTTGTATGTAGTAAGATGCCATCTTGCACGCTCGTCGCAGAGCAGCCTGTCTGTAAGCGGTGTTGGGCGTGGGGTGTTTCAATGGGGGAAGTTTCTGGTGAATTTGAGCCAGAACTCTATAGAGGGTCGCCAGCATTGAATTTGTATTCATGCACTGACCACCTAGGTTTGTTTCCAACAGGTATTGCGTCGATTGTACTTGCGTCTTCTAAGAAAGAAGCACGCTCAATTCTGGATAAAGAATTGAAGAAGTACAGTCTTTATAGCCCAGACTATACATTGAAGTTGATCACAGCTGATCAACCTAAGGCAATTGTGCTCTGTGACGGAGACTACTGAATGGTGAATAAAACAATTGTGCGGATTGTGCATGGCTCTCAACTGTATGGCACAAACATTCCATCGTCTGATCTTGACCTTAAGGGAGTCTTTTTCCCAACATTTCGTGAAATGGCTCTCAATCCGAAGCGTTCTGTTAAGCGTAATGTGAAAGGGACAGCTAGAATCCAGCCTGGTGAACTTGATATGGAGCTCTTTGAGCTTGGAAAGTTCATTGCGCTAGCGCTTGATTCCCAAACAATGGCTCTTGAGATGTTGTGGGCCCCAGCTGATAAGGTACTTGAAACATCACAACACTGGGAATATCTTGTTGGCACTCGTGAAGAGTTTCTAAGCAGAGGAATGGAATCGATTGCAGGTTACTGTAAGTCACAGGCCAATAAGTACTGTGTGAAGGGTGCCAGATTTGACGCCATTGTTGAGGCAATCTCATTTCTCACAGAATTTGATGGAGAGATGCGAATCAATGAATTCGCATCTGATCCGGCCAACCTAGAGCAGATGGCTGACGTGACTGAACCATACTTCGATATTGTAGACATGAGTCATGGAGACGGCAGGTTTCAAGACAAAGCGATTGTAATCAGCAGCCGATATCTCCCCTTCAGCACTACAGTTGAATACAGCCTAGGCGTTCTTCGAAGCGTTGAAAAAGCTTATGGCAAGCGCACCCGGGCAAGTGCTGGAGGCCAAGATTGGAAAGCACTGATGCATGCCTACAGGGTTGCCGACCAGGGAATTGAACTTGCGAACACAGCAAATCTTACACTCCCCAGGCCAAATGCTGAGCTGCTTCTCCAAATCAGAAAAGGCGAGCTTCCGTTTGATGAAGTTGCAGAGATGATCGATGAGCGCCTGAGTGAGCTTGAATATGCAATGACAGCCAGTTCTCTTCCTGCATCGCCAAACAGGCAAGATATCTTTGATCGTGCCGAGTCGATGTATTTGGAGCACTTTAGGGGAATGCTGAAATGAACTATCAGGTTAAAGTCGCAGAACCACGTAATACAATCTTAGTTGATGTAGATTGCGTTTGCGCAGATCTTTATGACGCAATTGCTCTTGAGGCCGCGCTACTTGGATATCCGTTCTCAATGATACGCAGTTATGACGTTCTTAGCCAGTATAATGAAGATGTGCAAGCAGATCTTCGCGCTGCCATGAAGGAGCCGGGGTTTGCGACAGGGATGAATCCTGTTCATGGAGCGCAAGATGGTGTGAAAGCGCTTCGTATGCTGGGGTTGCACGTTCTGTTTGTAACGTCACCGCAAAAGAATGATCATTGGCCAATTGAGCGTATTCATTGGCTGCAGCGCCATTTTGGTGCAAAGTATAGTGACGTTATCAATAGTAAGCACAAGAATCTTATTCGCGGCTTGACGCTTATTGATGATCATCCTGATCACGTTGTTAGTTGGTCTCTTGCAAATAGTGGAAGAGCTGCCATCTGGTATGACGCAGGTTGGACAACCCAACCAATGGTTACTGGTGCTGTGACGCCCAGGGCTGCAAATTGGTCTGACGTAACAGCAGCAGTTGAGCGAATGCTTAAGAAGCGTGCATGAGCAAGTTTTTCACGTATATCGTTGATGCCGACGGCACTTACTACACAGGTTGGACAACAGATCTCGAACGAAGACTGCGGCAGCACAACGGTTTAATCGCTGGCGGAGCGAAGTACACGCGCGGAAAAGCCTGCAAGCTGATGTGGGCCCAAGAATTGTCTTCACGCTCTTCAGCAATGAAGTATGAAGCAGCGATCAAGCGTCTTACACACACAGATAAGAAGCTCATTGTTGCAAGCACGCTTTTCGGCATGTCACACTTCATTGAAAAAGTAAACGAAGCAATCAATAAACCAAGAAAAATGGAGTGCTGATGGCCTGTATCAAACAGACGCTTGGGAAATGGAGCTTCGTGCCTTTGCTGCGGATGAAAAATTGAGCGTTTCTGCACTGGATGAGCCGGACTTCTAAAGAACTGCTTGGCGCGATAGTAATTTCCGTTTAAATCACATTGTAATACAATTAACATACCAACCAGTGGAGTGTTAAATGAATCTATCTGATGTTCGCACGAAAACAAGTGCAGGACTCTTTCGAACAATTACGCTTATGAATGGTGCTGAGGTGACGCATAAGCTTGGTGAAGAACAAGCGACGTTGTACTACAAGTTTGAAAGTAAAGTTGAGACTTCATCTGTGCCGCTGGACGAATTCAATAAATTTTGGCAGCAAGATTCGCGCGGCACAGGAATGTCTGCGTCAGAGCTTCGTGCTTTGCAGAATGCCAGTGGAAGAATTGTAGACTAGCATGGGCACAAAAGCGATTGATGCTATTGAACGACTTCTACCAGTAAATGTCTATAGAACAATTGGTAAGAATATTGTCAATGCTGGTTCCCTGAAGGACCCAGTCTTTCTCTGGGCTACGCTCTGGACAATTAGAGAAGTTGATGGAACTACAAGGGCAGGCAGGATTGTTGTTATGGAAAACGGCGATCTAAAGCTCTTTGGAGAAAAGCTTTGCAATCTGCATGAGCTTGGTAGTGAAGGTAAGAGCAAGATTGTGTCACTAATTAACGCACGTTTTGGCTCAAATGAAAACTTGCCAGCAGAGTCTGGCACTGATGGAGAGAAGAAATAAGCATGAGTACAGAAACCATTAAGACGGACCGTGAGTTCGCGCTGGCGCCTGGACAGTATACCTACACACAGGATACCAGTAAGGGAACCATTAACACATACGTTGGCCCAAACGTTGTGCAGCCGTCCGGGCAGGAGCGTCCAGTTACGTTCAACGCTCGAAGCCGCCGCTTCGGTGAGAGCGAACTGCGAGCGTCGGTCCAGACGAACGTCTTTGCTTCCCGCGGCGAATACATTGTTCTATCGAATCCGTCTGCGAAGTCTCCCAACGACCATCCGCAGTCTGGAAAGACTTCTGCTGTTGACTTGCTCTACGGTGAGCGCGTAAACATCCAGGGCCCTGCAAACTTTGCACTTTGGCCTGGACAGTTTGCCGATACGATTCCTGGGCACCAGTTGCGCAGCAATGAGTACCTGCTGATCAAGATTATCGATGCTGCTACGGCTCGTGAAAATTGGTCGACGGCAGCTGTCGAAGCAACCGCACCTTCTCCCACACCGTCGACAAACAGTGACAGCGAGGGAGAAGACGGAGAAAGCGATGCGCTGACCATCGTTGCTTCAAACAACGCTCCTGAGGATCTGACAGCAGGACGACTCTACGTTGTCAAGGGTACGGATGTTTCGTTCTACATGCCTCCGACCGGTGTTGAAGTTGTTGCTGACGAGAATGGCGACTTCGTTCGCTCTGCTCTGACGCTTGAGCGCCTTGAGTATGCTGTCCTTGTTGATGAGTCCGGTGATAAGCGTTTCCCCAAGGGGCCTGACGTTGTTTTCCCGTCTCCCACAGAGGAGTTTGTGACTGACAGCAAAGGAAAGCGTGCCTTCCGCGCAATCGAGTTGAATCCCATTCAGGGTATTCATGTCAAGGTGACAGCAGCATATGTTGATAACAACGGTGTCAAGCGTAATGAGGGCGATGAGCTGTGGATTACTGGTACAGAGACGCCAATCTACTACCCACGCCATGAGCACTTCCTGATTGAATACGATGGCAAGGCGAAGTCCTTTGCTGTTGCTGTTCCTGAGGGTCAGGCTCGTTACGTACTCGACCGCGGCAACGCCCGTGTCAAGACTGTTAAGGGTCCTGCAATGCTTCTGCCTGATCCTCGGACAGAGGTGATTGTTCGTCGCGCCCTGACAGGAACTGAGTGCCGGCTGTGGTATCCCGGCAATGATGAAGTAAAGAAGTACAACAGCATCTTGCGCCAGCAGGCTGCTGCCACGCCGACGACTCGAAAGGGCTTTGTCAGTGAGGGTCAGGCTGCCAGGTCAAAGAAGCTCCGCGCGGATCAGAAGTCGTGGGCGACTGGCTCCGTGATGTATGGAGATGCTGCTGTTGCAGGCAAGAGCTTGACAGGCTCTGCAAAGGGTGGACCTGCTGGAGGTGAGTTCTCCCGCGGTTCAACCTTCATTGAACCACGGACTGTCACGCTTAACGGTCGACTCCAGGGTGTGCCAACCATTAATCTTTGGACTAACTATGCAGTTCTTGTTACCAGTGCGTCTGGCAAGAAGCGCCGCGTAGAGGTTGGACCCACGTCCTTGTTCCTTGATTTTGACGAGTCGCTTGAGTCGTTCACAGTTTCTACGGGCAAGCCCAAGAACACTGATGCGCTTCTTACTGACGTGTATCTTCGTGTTCGAAACAACAAGGTTTCTGACATCATCACTGCAACGACTGCAGATCGGGTTGACGTGACAATGAAGCTTTCGCTGGTTTGCAACTTCGGTGGCGATGATCCGCAGAAGTGGTTTGCTGTTGAAAACTACGTCAAGTTTGTCACTGATCATGTGCGCTCTGTTGTCCGAGGAACTATCCGAGGTATGACGATTGCACAGTTCAGCGAGAGCAGTGAGAATATCATTCGTGATACGATCCTGGGTACAAAGGCAGAGGATGCAGATGGCAATGTCACTCCACGACCTGGGATGGTCTTTGCTGACAACGCCTTGACTGTTGATGATGTCGACGTGCTTGATGTAACAATTGGTGATTACGAGATTGCGCAACAGTTGAAGGAAGCGCAACATGGTGCTGTTACCGATCAGATTGCAATCCAGCGCGCTCGCGCCATGGCTGATTCTGAGAAGGAACTTGAAACCATCAAGCGTGAAAAGCAGAAGCTGCGTGATGATACTGCAAAGCTTGCTGCAAAGCTTGAGCTGGATGCGGCACGCCGCATCCGTGATGCTGCTGCTCTTCGTGCTGAGCATGAGCTTGCTGCTGAAGCTGAAAGGCTCGATATTGTTGAGCGTGTTGAAGCTGTTGCGGAATTCCAGGCTGTCCAGAAGTTGCAGCGAAAGGTCAGGACTGACCAGCAGTATGTTGCGCATGAATTTGCAAAGCAAGGTGTCAAGTTGAGTGAGATCTCTGCAGAGACTGAGGCGACAAAGGCACGTCTTGCTGCAGTGCAGCCTGGCTTCTCTGAAGCAATCCTGGCATTGCGTGATGAGCGAATTGCTGTTGATATTGCTGAGGCGACGAGCGTCCAGCGCTTGATCGGCGGTAAGTCGCTTACAGACGTGATTGGAAAGGTGTTCAGCGGCACGCCTCTTGGTGATGTTGTGAATAGCGCCTTTGGCCGCGTTGGTCGTGACCGTAGTGATGATGCTCCGACTAGCCGTCGTAGTCCCTCACTGTAACAGAAAGGCCTAGGTCAATGCCCTGCATCCTGTGATGGGATGCAGGGCATTCTGCGTTGAGGGAGTCGGCTTTTATTTCTGCGCGGGCTTCAAAATGATAAAATAAGGTAGGTGCTTTTACCTGCTTTCACTTGAGGAATTTTTGTATGAAGTCTTTTATTGCTATTCTTGCGCTAAGTATTGCTGCCATGGTAAGTGGTTGCTACAGCGTTGAACAGGGCGAATAAGGAAAGACATGTTGACACAAGAGCAAAAAGAGATTGTACGCGAAGCTTATGCAAAAGAAATTGCTGCTGCATTTCGCGTGTTTGAGGCTGATGAAGTTATCCAGGATATCTATCTCGGTGGTGAAGACCCTGGGCAGTGGGGCAACGACAACACTGTTGTGACAATCTTGAATGAGATGCGCGGAATTCCAAGCTCACTTGAAATTGAAGACTACAGCGAGTTCGGCGAGGGTCCGCATTACTTCAGTGAGGACTGGATGTTGATTGATGAAAGGGTGCGCAAAAGCACTGGGTTTGAAGTCTTTAGCGAGCCCGTCAATTATGCTGTTATGAATGTTTGGGAGATCTGAATGGACGACCATAAGAAGGAAGCTGCACGGGGCTATTGGGATGACCCTGTCTATCGTGAATCTTCTAAGGAAAAGGCTGCTGCTCGGAAGCGTGCAAGGAAGCGCTTGAAGGAAACAGATCGAAGGCTTGAACATGACGATGACTCCTGACTTTGCACTCTTAATTTATCTGTGGATTGGAATTTTTTAACGCTGGTATTGGCGCCGGCCTTGCTGCCCAGGGCCCCCGACCACACCGACATCAAGCGATAGGAGGCCCCATGGGCCTGTTCTCTTGGGACTGCCGCGGCTGCGGCCATCCCCTGCTCCACAACATGGGAGCCACCAACGACATCAACCACTGGATGAACGACGCCATCGTCACCAACCCGGACGGCTCCCGCATCGAGGGCGTCTACGACGGCTACGGCCGCCTCGACGGCGTCGACTGCGACATGGACTCCATCGACTGGGACAACCGGCGCGCCGGCAACCCCTGCGCCTGGCACCGCGCGTGCTGGGAGATCGCTGGGGAACCCGATGAGTACGTTCCGTCGGTCAGCTCTGATGACCAGGGGCACTTCTTCGAGGAGGGCGCGCACGACATGGCAGACCCCAGACTGCAATACCGGGAGAAGTCTTGAGCGGCTTCCGAAACATGGGGGACCTCTCGGACCTCACCAGCGTGGGCGATGTACGAGATCGACCGCCTCCGTGCAGCGTTGGATGAGGCACTTTCTGATGGGTTGCTTTGGAAAAGTGAACTATCGTCAACACAGGATGAGTTATTTTCAGTGCTGATGGAGCGAAGAGGAGAATAATTTATGAGTCGTAGAATTGATCCTGAGGAGCGCTTTTGGCGGGAAGTCATGATTTTACTTACAGTCGTCATCGGTCTTTGCGCAGTGTTTATATTCAGCATCTGTTCTCCTGGAGCCGAACGCCCTGACTGGGAAGAATGCGAGGATCGTTGCAGTTACTTTGGTAAGCAAGGTGTGATGAAAGGCGATGTCTGTGTCTGTGAAAAGATTCACCCTCATCGACATTAAGCTTAAGCCAGCAACTGTGTTTGCTGCAGCAAAGCGCGACGGCGAGGCGCACATTATAAATGAAGCCGGTGAAATTCGAATGAAAATATTTCCGCCGGCCGACGCGTCACCAGAGCTGCGGGCAGATGTATATGACGAAGCCGCTGGACTTTTACGGAAATATTACAATACACCTCAAGCGCATAACTGCATTGATCTGCTGGAAACACGAGCGGAAGCACTGCGCAAGGCTTCAAGGGAGTGAGTAAATGATCATCGGCTTTACAGGTACACAACGGGGCATGTCAGAACAGCAGCTTGCTGCCGTTGATGTTCTCTTTGGACTAATTAGTGAAACAGAATCAGCTCCCACGCTTGTTCAGGGTGATTGCATCGGGGCAGATGAGCAAGCGTATATCATTGCGTCAGCCCATACCTTTGCAACATTTTCGCGCCCATGCACCATTGAGAACAAGAGGGCGTACACAGAATGTGATGTGGTCTTCGAGCCGAAAGACCCAATCAAACGCAATCACGATATTGTTGACGAAGCTGACGTCATGCTTGTAACGCCAGGTGAACAGCTTGAAGTACTTCGCTCTGGAACGTGGGCAACCATTCGATATGCAAGAAAAACTGAAACACCATTGATAGTAGTTTATCCTGACGGCAGTGTTGTGGTACGAAATGCCCGCGGACAGCTTAAGGAATTATTGCTTCAGGTTGCCTGTATTGTTTAGTGGAAATGACCATGTAGATGCATTGGTCACCTTATGTTTCCGTGTTAAAAATAGTGAAGTATAATGGTATTAGGAGGCTGGAATGCTTGCAATTTGGGATTACAACACGAACTCTGTAATTGCTCAATTCGGTGACTTGGCAGGGTTGATTGCTTGGCTTGAAGAAAAGTTTGAAATTGCAATGGGTGAAACCCGTGAGCAGTTCGGCGTTACATGCGCCTTTGATTTTGCCGGTGATGAAGGAATTACAACTGGCGAATATATCGCAACCTATGGTAACCCAATGGACGACGATGGCTATTGGGGCCCACTTGCTCTGCAGCATCTAAGTCTTGATGCCGGCACTGTTCGTGGCTATGAGATGCGTATTCATAATGTGTTTAAGTAAGGAGCTGAGATGATTCGACGATTTCTATTTGGTCGCTCAATTAAGCAGACCACCAAGGAAATTCTTAAGGAGAAGGCGCTAACGCTGACTGTTGCTGTAATCGTTTATGGTGGCATGCACCTATATGAGCGCAGGCAGGAGCGGAAGCGAAAAGAGAAGGAAGAGAGATCTTCTGTAGGTTAATTGACATAATTGGCATCCCAATCGTCTAATTTGGCAGGACACCGGCAAGAGATGTCGGAAATGCAGGTTCGAGACCTGCTGGGATGTTTTCCTGAAAGTGTAGCTCAGTGGTAGAGCACTGGCATTTGGCGCCAGGTGTCGTAGGTTCAATTCCTACCATTTTACTAAACAGGAACGCCTGCACCTGCGTTAAGGTTGCGCGGGCTGGCCGGAACCCGTAAAGCAAGAGAAGGCAAACAAACAGGCTTATGCGGCTCCAGGGTGAGTAAGCATACATGACCGTAACGTGAAGAACCAACCCTATGGGGCGGACACGAGTCGGAAGGTCACGGGCAGAGTGGTGAGGTAGTCGCTGCTGAGATTACTCAGCTTAATTTGCTGTTGCACATTGCTCTGCCCAAATTTCAAGAAGGAGAAAGATTGTGCAAGCAATTGTTAGGCATATTGAAACAAAGAGCATGTACGTATGCTTTTCATGCGGGCAACCCGGATATCGACTTCCAGGCTTTGGACGAATGGAACCACACTGTAAGGAGCACCATGATGAGCAAGCAGACTGATTTTCAACTTCCAGAAGCTTTGCAGGGTGTAATTGCAAATCATCTTCTTTACAGCTTTGAACCTGTAACAGATTATCAGTTTTTGACTGATGATGAAAAGCGCATTTTTACACGTTCGCAGTATGAAGAACTACTGGCTTTCCTTGACAGTATCAAGGAAATTGATGAATTTGAATCGTGAGATATGGCTTTTGATATCTTTTGGTTGTAACAGCACACAGCTGAATACTTAAATGAACCAAAGGATCATTGATAGTTGAATAGATAAATTTTTCCTGGGTAGCTCAATTGGTCGAGCGCCGTGCTGTTAACACGGTGGTTGGGGGTTCAAGTCCCTCCCCGGGAGCCAAATAAATGGTACTATAGCTTAAAGTAAAGCCCTTGTTTGTAACAAGGAAGATTCGGATTAACGCCCCGATAGTACCAAACTTTTAATGCGGAGTGGAGAAGTGGTTATCTCGCTGGCCTCATAAGCCGGAAATCGGTGGTTCGAATCCACCCTCCGCAACCAATCATTGGGTTGTATCCCCTCCGCCTGATAAGCAGTTGAAAGGGTAGCCGGTTGCACGATGGTTCAAATCCATCCAACCCAACCAAATCAAGATGCACGAGAAACAATGAAGAAGCTTTTTATCACACTCACTATGCTCCTACTTTTGTCAGGGTGTGCTCATCTTCCAGATACAAAGGGCCATTGTACAAAGGAGTTTCCCATCAAGGGAAACTTTGAATCTATGGTGTATCATACAACGGAAAGTGGTTACTACTGGCAGACAGTTGCAGAATGGTGTTTTGAAACTGAGAAGAATGCAAGGACTGCTGGCTATCGATCTGTGAAGAACTAAAGAGCTTGCCAGAGAGCATCTCCGTGAAAGAAATGTAGTTGTATAATAGAGATAGGCAATCAAACCGCAAAAACTGGAGTAACCATGAAGCGTGCATTTCAACTGAGCTTGGCACTTGCTTCCATTGTTTTTCTTGCTGGATGTCCGCTTCCACCGAGTAATGATGACGATTCAGCAGTAGTTTCTGAAATCGTCATGGAAATTCATGATGACGCGTACGCAATTACAATTTGCGAAATTCCAGCGTGGTTTGATAACGAAGTGCGGAGCAACATGCGCTGTAAGGACTTCTCTGCTGTAAAGATTTGGCCGAACGGTCTTGATGATGATCCAGCGTATGACATTATTGCAATTGATTGCTCCATGCCAATTCTTGGTGAAGGAGTTTCATGCGATATTAAAATGTGGAACGCACCTCCTTTGACTGGAGAAGAGCAGGAATGAAAAAGCAATCGTGGTGGGCGAAATACAAAGAAGGGCGAAATGCCAAAAGATCTGCCAGGCTATGCGCCCGCGACATTCATAGCGTTGTTAGTTGGGATGGCACAGCTTACGGTAGAAATGGTTACTTTAATGGGACCGAGGAATTTGTCTGGGCATGCGGTGTCTGCGATTTTGTGCATGATCCGTTGAGCAGTATCAGAACTGCAAGAGCACGTGAAAAAGAAATTGCATTGTGCCTGGAAGCGCTTCGCGCGCAGAACCTATAAAGAATTGGGGATGTGGCGGAATTGGTATACGCAGCGGACTCAAAATCCGTGGGCTCAACGGCCGTGTGGGTTCGAGTCCCACCTTCCCCACCAAATATTTGCGCGGATAGCTCAGTTGGTAGAGCAGGAGCTTTACAAGCTTCATGTCGCAGGTTCGAGCCCTGCTTCGCGCACCAAATAGGATAATCATGAGATTGAAGAAGAGCAAGCAGCGTTGCAGGTATTGCGGAGGCCCAATATGGGTGCCAAATCAACCCTGCGCAACTTGTTTCAAATAGATAGAATACTGGAAGGTCGCCAGAGGCTGGTGAGCTGGAGTCGCCTGCTAAGCGATGGGTGTAACTGCCCCAAAGGTTCGATTCCTTTACCTTCCGCCAAATAAGGAACAGAAATGATTGATTACGCAAAACTTGCAAGCGAAATTCGTGAACTGGTGCCCCGTAACCGCCCAGGTGATAGAGCGCTGCTCGCGTCACGGGAAAGCAGCATTAGATATTCTGCACCAGAGATTGCCGGGCTTCATGTGACTGAATTGGTTGATACAATTATGAGTATTTGTGGAGCTGGGCCTGAGTTTGAAGAAGAGTGGCAGCTTTCTATTTTCAACACATGGAACGCAGCACACGATCGATAAATGGAGAGGTAAGTCGAAAGATTCTGGGTATCGACTGCAGTCTTGAAAACTGTTAGGGGCTAACGCCCTGTCAGGGTTCGAATCCCTGTCTCTCCGCCATTTCACTGAAGGACCTAGTCATGAGCATTTTAACTGACAGAGTAGAAGATGGCTGAGTACACTGAGAAATGGACAGTTGAATATTACGTCACCAGCGGGCTTGACCCTGAGATTGCAGGCATACTCTTTAAGAAGGGCTGGACGATCGTAGGACCAGCCAAGGCCATCAAGGTACTTGAAATTCCAGACAGGACTGCCATCTGCGATCTTAACTACATTGCCCGCACAGCTTTCTTAAATGACGCAGAACTGTACAGCACAGCAGCTACCATGAGTGCGTTCGCAAGAATTCGAATTTTCAAGACAGAGTGGTATTGATTGCATGAGCGCATCGATGGAGCGTATAGGTTGTGATGAGTGTCGTGTCTGGTTCGATATTGAAGAAGACGCAGTTTTACCAGAGCATAAACGCTGGGTAGAAATTGATGGCTACAATACTGCTGGCGAAGAACATTGCCCGGGCAGTTGCACGCCAGGGCGGCGGACATTTAACGCGCGAAGCGAAGAAGTGACACAAAATGCAGCAAGCCAGCCTGGACTTGAATAAAGCGCCGGTTTTTTCCGTTTAACACCCAACGTGTTATAATAGTAACAGGAATAGAAAACCCGTAAAACGGTTTGAATAACGGAGATTAGAATGTCTTACATAACTGTATATCCAATCCTTGATTTGGAGGCTTCGCCTACCAACCAGGAGGTGTTTGACAACGCTGCGTCATTTATCCTAGGCCAGGGTCCATGCATTACTTCCGACGTGACCCCCCGCTATAAGTATCGCAGTGGAGGAAAGGCTTGCGCCATGGGTGCATTCATGACTGATTACGAAGCTGCCGTGGCTGACGAAGAGGGTTGGGGTGCTAGCTCAGTAGTTTCGAAAGCTACAAGGTTTAGCCAGTATGGAGAGCTATTTTCACACCTGGTGATTGCTCATGATCTTGCTGCTGACTGCGATCCAATTGATTTTCAAGCAAAATTTAGAGATGAAATGAGAAGGGTGGCCGAGGTTTTTTCTCTTGACGCAAGCAAGCTTGAGGAAGCCAATATTTGATTTATGCCCCCGTAGCTCAGTGGCCAGAGCGTTCCCCTTGTAAGGGAAGGGTCACCCGTTCGACTCGGGTCGGGGGCTCCACTTTTAGGAACTACGATGAGTTGTGATACAGAAAGAAAGCATCCGCACGGACATTGTACTGAGCATTGCGGAGAGTGCGGTGAAACTGCCAAGGGTGTGATCTGCGGCGTTTGTGCGCAGGTTCTGCAATCAGAGTTTTGCATTCGCTGCCACCAAGGCAAGGTGATCCCTGGAACAACGATGTGTGAAGATTGCTGGAAGGCTCGGTAGTAATTGTGGTACCGCTCTGGGTCCTAGAAGTGGGAATGATTCTGGCGCTAATTGCCGGCATGCTAATTGGCTGGGGCTTTAGAGGCATAAAGGAAAATTGATTCGCGGGTAGTTCAGTTGGTTAGAACATCGGGTTGTGATCCCGAAGACGCGGGTTCAAGTCCCGTCCTACGATCCATTAACTGAGGATGAAGATGAGCATTGCAGAGAAGGTTGCTGAGCAAATCAGGGAGGCAATGGCGCAGCGCGCTGCCATTGATAGAAATATTTCGCGACTTGTTGCGTATGCTTCGCTTCCTGAGAATCCGCAAAAGGCTGAGATTGTGTTCGACAATAGCACCTCTGTTGTTCTTCGTTCAAGCGCATATCGTGGCGCCAGTGAAGAAGAACGTGAACTTTATGAATTTGCAAAGCCAGAATTGACAGCACTTCTTAAGAAGATTCGTGCTTTCTCTGCTGGACAACTTGCGCTTGAGGAGATTGAGTAATGTTTGAGACTGTTGCCACGATCGTTTTTCTGTTTATGACAACCATCTGGTCAAGGGATGGTTGGACAAACTTGATTATCAAGGTTGCATTTGCACTGATGACAGCCTGGGCCTTCGCAGAAGCGATGATTGAATCAGGCTTCGTCATCGCAGCTTAACTGAAATTGGGGCGGTAGACCCGTAGGGGGCGGGTGGGGATTGTAAATCCCTTCTGTGTATGCAGCCCGGAAGTTCGACTCTTCCCTGCCCCACCATTAACTAAGGAGAAATCATGAATGATAGTGTAACACTACTGAGCGGCAAAAAGAACAAGCCAAGTCTTGTAGTTGCTCAGAAGCTTGTCGGTGGATACGTTCAATTGATTGAGCTTGCACCAGTTGATGGTGATAAGACACAGATGCTTATTGATGAAGAAGGTCTTCTGAAGGGATTGCCGGGAAATCCTGAGGCTTCGTTCATTGCTGGGCAGCCAATCGTTGGCCCTGCTGTTGTGTTGGTCGGCGACGCCTGCTGGGATTAAAGCTTATAGGACCATAGTTCAAGTGGTAGAATACGGCCGGGAATGATGCTCATGCTTGCGCTAGAAACCATGTGCTGCAAGGTGAATTTGGTTGTTTGCATTGCAACACAAGCGTAGTGAGAAATCACTGGCTGGGATGCAGGTTCGAATCCTGCTGGCCCTTCATTTAAAATACGCCCGTAGCTCAGCTGGATAGAGCAGCGGATTCCTAATCCGCAGGTCGCAGGTTCGAGTCCTGCCGGGCGTACCATTCATAGGTGCTGATAACAATACTGGAGAAGAGAACATGGCTGAATTTAGCGTAAAGATTAAAAGAGTTCTTGAACAAGAAAGTGAAGTAACGCTTTCAATTAAGGGCATGTCACAGTGGGCTGTCGGGGAAGTGGCTAGCTCGCTGGAGGAAGTGCTTCGTGAAATTGTTGAAAGTGATGCTGATTCTGTCACTTGGGGCTCTGAAGACGAAGAGATCACAATCGAGAGTGTCAGGTACACTGGAGAGTAAGATGTATAAGTTTGTAATTTTGATTGCCGCGATGTTCATGCTCAGCGGCTGTGTTAGCTCTGACGCAGCTACCAGTTATGCCGCGAGGGCGTACCCTGACTGCACAAACCACCAGTCACTGGGTCACCACTATGGTGGCGAAAATGGCGCTTCGCAGACAGAAGTCCGCATGACCTGTGACGGGGTGAATAAATCAATCACAGTCAAGTGTGTATTTGGGTTTGGAATCATCAGCGATACAACCTGCCACGAGAATAACTGAGCAGTTATGTTCAAGTGGGTACCTGGCCGGCAAGGTGGCGATTATTTCAAGGTGGAGCTGCTCAACTCAAAACGCCTGCGCATGCACTTAGTTCTACTTAAGCTCCCAAAGGGTGTGCACATTGCATATCACAAAGACCCAGCGCCTGATGGATTCAAGCATTGGCGCGTTAACTTTGTTTTCTGGCGGGGAGCGACAGGTTCGAGACTTGTGCAGGGGCAGTCACTATTTGCTCGTGCACGTGCGGCCTATGGAGGCTTTTTCGCCAATAGGCTGAACATCTTCAGGCCTGATGAGGTTATCCATGGCGTATCACGTGCCAGTGAGACAAGCTACGCACTCAGCTTTGGTTGGTTGCAGAGAAAGAAGTGATTATGCGTGAATTTCGACAAAAGGGCAGGACAGCTGCGCTTCTTTGGACAATTGAGCTCCATGGAGCAACAGAGACAGTTCGTTACGGCCAGCTCGGTGGGCAGATGCAGGAGGCATCCCATACTTACGCTGGTGTCAACATTGGTAAGTCAAATGAGCTAAGCCCAGAGGAATTTGCCCAGACACGGGTCGATAAGAAGATTGAAGAGCAGCGCAGGGCAGGCTACATTGAATATGTTGATGGTGTTGCCACAGAAGTGCGAGTTGAAGCTGTAAGCGCCGACGAGCCATTGCCAACAAATCTCTGCTTCTACAAGCCGAACAACAAGCCTGGCGGCAAGATGCTCAAGCTGATTGAGGATGGGAAAGCCATCTTCGGCCGCAAGCGTGACGGCATGATGCACGTGATTCGCGTTACTGCTGACAGCACTGAAGTGTACTCCCGCCGAATGCTTCAGTCGATGGACAAGGAACCTGGGAAACCGTGGGCACTTCGTTACCCGAAGATTGTAGAAGAATTTGAAGCGATGGCTGAGGTCGAAATCTTCCCACCCAATACTGTGTTCCTTGGTGAGATGGTCATGGACCGCGGTGGTGTCGATGACTTCACGCACGTCGCTCGTGTTACAAAGTCACTGACTCATGAATCACTTGCCATCCAAGCAGCGGACGGTTGGGTGTCGTATTATATCTGGGATGTTGCCATTTGGGGCGGTGTTGAAGTTGCCAAGACGATGTCTTTCGCCGAAAGGCAAAAGCTCCTTGAGCCAATGAACAGGGAGTGGCTTAAACTAGAGAACTGGTGGGTGCTCGGACATACACCAATTCTGCCTCTGGATGTTTGGACACCGAGTGATTTGCAGCTTGCAACTGATCTTGAAGATGAGTTTGCGGATTTTCCGCCTGTGCTTACAATGGCAACTGATCTGGCGAAGGAGTTGGATTGGGAAGGCTTCGTGGTTGTTGATCCGACAGCTGTCTATGGTGAGAAGGCGTTCAACTTCAGGGGTAAGCCCGACAGGCCTCGTGGCATGTGTGCCAAGGTAAAGCCCTCCTATGAGGATGACTTCATCGCTCGCTGGGATCCTGAAGACGACATCGGCGAGTACGGCAAGGGCAAGCACCAGGGCATGTGCGGCAGTGTCGGGCTTTACCAGCTGAATGAGGCTGGGGAAGAGGTATGGATCTGTAAGGCTGGCGGCGGCATCAAGGATAAGTTCACAAAGGAATATCCCGATGGTCTGCTGCGGGTAGATCTAAGTGACAAAAGCATCTACCCGCTTGTTGTAGAAGTTGAATACGATTCACGCACGTACAGGTCTGATGGTGATAAAACTGACGCACTTCGTTTCCCACGAATTGTTCGTTGGCGTGATGATAAGGCGTACGAAGAGTGTGTGAATTCTAGATTGTAAATAACAGCGCCAGTGTCATTGGCGATGATCCTAAGTGTATGCCAAAATTACTACTCACTCATAGGAGGGTGGCCAAGTGGTAAAGGCAGCGATCTTATGAGTCGATGATGCGTGGGTTCAATCCCCACCCCTCCTACCATTTCAGTGGAGCAAAATGTCTGTAACACATGTGCAGGGCGATTACTTAAATCAGATTGTGATATTATTGGTCACGGCTGCAATTGCATGACAACTTAGGCAGACTTGGCCACATGTTTACGATGCCGATAGGCTCAACACCAAGCGTAGTGATCCGATGAAGCTTGGTACGTTTGCAGTTGCAGTTGCATCGAATCGTGATGAAGAGCCAATGCACGTCTACAACCTCTATACACAATACGGTTATGGCCATGGCCGACATGCTGAGTACGCAGCAATTCGTTTTGCAATGGAGGCAATGCGAGCTGACGTTCTTGAAGGGTGTAATTTGAGTGCGTGGGGTGAAAGAGATCCAAAGATCGGATTTCCAAAAATCGGAGCTGGTCTTGGTGGCGGTGACTGGGACATTATTGAAACGATCATTGATACAGTCTGGCATGACTTTGATGTGTTTGTGTACAGTCTTTGAATTGCATGTTTCCGCGCTGGAAACTACATTGTACAATATAAACAGGAATGAAAGGAAATGAACATGGATAACGACGACGATTTCTTTGGCACCTTCTTCAAGGGAGGCGCTGTTCTTATTGTAGTTGGCATCATTGCAAATTTGGTTTTGTTTGGTGGCGCAGCTCTGATCATTAAGGCACTGTTCTTTTAAAGCTTTTGGGGACATAGCTCAGTTGGGAGAGCGGTTGCTTTGCAAGCAGCAGGTCAGGGGTTCGATCCCCCTTGTCTCCACCAAATTCGAAATAGAAACATAGATAATGGATAGAATTAGCAAAGCTTGGAAGCATGCAGAAGACAAATTCGATGGTGTGCTGTATGGAGATTTTTCATATTTGAAGCACCTTCGTGATGCGCATGATGTGCTTGTCTCTGTTGGGATCATGGAAAAGACGCTGAGAATTGCAGTAATTCTCCATGACAACATTGAAGACACAAGCGATACTGTGCAGGATATCGAAGAGTTGTTTGGTTGGCAAATTGCCCAGCTTGTCTGGGCAGTCTCTGACGGCCCGGGTGAAACTCGAAAAGAGCGGCACCAGAACACGTATCCAAAAACAGCAAGTGTTGAAAATGCTGTGATTGTAAAGCTGGCTGACAGAATTGCAAATGTCAAGGCCAGTGTTGGGTCAATTCTTAAGCGTGGAAAGGTTGACAAATTTTCCATGTATTTGGGTGAGAGAGAATCGTTTATGCTCGCCTTGAATGCTTCGAAGCATTCACCTTCGTACGATACGAATGTTGACTCTTTGTGGCGCATGTATGAGGCTCAATACGATCTTGGGCTTGAGCACCTTGCGCAGCTAGATAGAGAGAATGCTCGGGCTTGGCGAACTTGATGAAGAACTTGAAGGAAAATAACAGGGTGTAGCTCAGTTGGTAGAGCGCCGGTCTTGGGGTCCGGAGGTTCGCAGGTTCGAGACCTGCCACCCTGACCATTTAAAATGAGGAAGATAATGAAGAACATGGAAATTGTGACAAAGGCAGGAACCCACTTCAGGCTGACACGAGCTGGGTTTTTGTACCGTGAAGGACAGCGCCTGGGCAAGGTTTTGGCACCTAGCATCGATGATGTAGTGGCTTCCATGAAGGGCGAGCCTCGACGAGGAAACAATTTTCGACTCATTCGCTACGTTGTTGATGGAAGTCACGCTGGTTTCCATACACAGTACATTAGCTGCTAGGGAGAGTAAGATGCGACCGATTTGGAAAATTACTGAAGAGATTCTAACTGACTGGCAGAATGTTTCTCCTCACGCCCAACCGTATTTGAATGCAATGCTTTATTTGGATGACTTTACATCACAGTACGGTCTGGACGATGGCGAATCTGTTGTGTTGTATTTTCTCTCAAACGCAACGACTTGGCGGGGAGAAACTGCACGAAGGATCAAGGCAGAGCTCCGCAAGGATCTCAAAGAATACAGGAGGCGCATATGACACGCACACAACGCCCATCAATTCTCGGTGAATACGAAATTGTAGCTGAGCCACCTGATAAGATTCTGGTCGAAGTTGAAACTAAGCTGCCTGACGGAAAGATCGCGATCTCGTATCAGAAGTACGTGTTGGCAGAAGATGCAGTTCCGGCAGCTCCGGGCAGCCAACCTCTCTTCTTCAAAAAGTAAAAAGTATCTGGGCCATTAGTTCAGCTGGTAGAACAAGGGACTCTTAATCCCCACGTCCCGGGTTCAAATCCCGGATGGCCCTCCAAATCTTCAGTCGGAGTTTAGAATGACGTTTAGAGCGTTTCGAAGTTTGTTGACAAGACAGATTTATCTCTTTCTTGTCATCATTGTGTGCTACATCATGGGTGATGACCCTGTCACACTTGTAAAGCTGTGGGGAGGCGGTGCAATTGCTATAGCAGTCGTGACTGAATTTCTTACTGCATCGCGTCGAAGAAACAATCTCCTTCAGGAAATTGCAGACAATGACCATGCATGGTTCAGGCCTGCTGTATTCGAAGATGATGAATGAGTATACTTTCCCATTTCCTTTATTTCGCTGGTGCCATTGTTATCTGCGCCCTTTCATGGCGCATTCATGGCAACTCAGCGAGTGGATGGGGAAGATTTTGGCGTGTGGCTACAATTACGTACGGACTTAGTGCTGTAATATTGTTTGTTGCAGGATTGACAGGTGAATTCTGATGGGAAAACAATCTGATAGAAAGGTCGTGTGGACTGATCTTCCATTTCTTGAACTGGGGGATGACCCTATGACGAAGGGTCCATTGCGTGAGGTTCTTCTTGTAGAAGTTCGAACTGACGGGACTTCGTCAATCCAGTTGCCCACGGGCAGCATTGCTGTTGTTAGAAACGACAGGCTGCATCTAACGCCTACTGGGCTCTATAATTAATGGCTATGGCCACAGGAGTGATTGGCAAGCAGCGCGCTCTGCTCGTAAAAAGATTGAAGTGGCAGTGCAACAAGATAGAATCATGCGAACAGTAGGGAAGTAAGATGCCGGAACCTGTAGCAATTATTGGTGACATTCACGGTTGCTTTGATGAGCTCCTTGCACTGGAAGCAGAGCTCGACAGGCAGTTCCCAGGTGGCATCCGCCGTGTCTTTGTCGGGGATCTTCTTGACAAGGGGCCGAAGCAGATTGAACTGCTTGACTATGTCATTGAGAAGGGCTATGACGTTGTCATGGGCAACCATGAAGACAAGCACCGGCGCTTCAAGAAGCATGACATTGAAAAGGGTCCCAAGAACAATCCGATGCGGAAGTCCAGGCGCGGAAGTCCAGTGTCTGGTACAGGCGGGTTTGTTGAAATCAACGAGCTCCTGACTGCGGATCACTATGCATTCCTTTGCAGTCTTCCTCTCGCCATCAGGATTCCTGAGTGGGAATTGATCGTCATTCACGCCGGCATTCCAGCAGCAATGCAGAACATCGGTACAGAAGTCACTGCACCATTCATTACACTTGCAGGAAAAACCAAGAAGTTCTTTGGAACGCTCTGTTGGACGCGTTTCATCAGCGGAAGCAAGGGTATGCCCGTGATGCTTGGAAAAGAAGGGCCTGAAGATTCCTACTGGGCAGAAGTGTACGACGGGCGGTTCGGAACTGCAGTCTTTGGACACCAGCCATTCAAGGGACCAGCAGTGTTTCCATTCGCCAGAGGCGTGGATACAGGCTGCGTTTTCGGAGATCAGTTGTCGTGTATTGTATACACTGACGATGACCCTGATGGTTGCTTCATCAGTGTGGAGGCCTTGGCTGCGCATGCAGAACCATGGGGTCCCCGTGATGGCTACTGCATTGATGGTAAGTTTGTTCGAGTTGAGCGTAAGATTAAAGAAATCATCGGTTGACGTATTCATTTGCTGGGCGCCGAAAGTCCCAGTCATGGAGGTGAGAAGTGTACTACCCAATTATTTGGATTTTTGACGGCAGTGGCTACGTGCCTGTGCGGGAGGTTATTTCAAACACTGAAGTAATTGCTGGGCTGGCATATCACGGCGAACATGAAGATATCAAGATCACTGCACATCCAGGCAGGGGATCCAGGCCTGGGGGTCGAGAAATGGCCCTGACGCCAGAAGGTGAGTTTGTCTTCTTTGTTCACGACAACCTCTGGAGCTGGGTGCAATTTATTTCTTGGAATGCCGTGAACATGAAAATTACCGTGATTAGGGAAGGCATTCCAGACCGCATCGTGCTCAGCAATGCGCTCAACACACGCGACAATCCAGACATCTAGAATTTCCGTGTAAGGACCTCTGTGTTATAATAGAGGTAGGAAACAAATGATTAATTTTGCGCAAGCATACCAGGATGCCGTCGAAGAAACAGCAGAGCTGGCTGTTAGGGCTGGCTTTGAAATTGCTTCCTCTGATTCTTTTCTGCTACCACTGCGCGAGAAAATCGAAACTGCAGGCTTCAACTTCATTGAGTTCGTTAATAGTGTGCATGAAGAAATGCTTATCATTCTACCCATCTGGAAGAGTGAGAGCATGTCCAGGGCGTTCAAAAGCGCTTCAAATGTACCAGGTGCCAATACCCAATAGGTAACGTAGCTGGTTAAACAAACTAGGATGAATAGATGGAATACCAGGCTGAATTTCCCAATTACAATTTCAAGTATCTTACTGCTGAATTTATGCAGCAGTTCATGGTTATCACCGACGAATCCGTTGCAGCAACGGATGGCGCAGGCGATAAGTTGCATGAGTTCATTACAGAGAACCAGCTGCAGTTTGATCCTGAGTACTGGTGTGAAGCCTGCTTGCAGTGCACAGAGTACGAAGCTCTTTGGGCACTGATGGGCACAGCACAGGGTTATGGCATTGAGGCTGTGCAGGCGCTGCAGGCTGGCGTTGAGCTTGCCCGGGATTACGTCGCGACTGTTGAAGAGTAAATGAGCGACGCTCTCACTGAGACAACAAGTCGCAATCGTGAGATCTGCGCTTCATGCCGCTGGTGGAATGGAACCCGCTTGCAGAACGCTTTCAACATCAACTATCAAAACAGTCCTGGGCGGTGCGGCAACCGTGCCAGTCCAACTGGGATGAGCAGCAAGCAGCCGCGGCAAAGCTGTCGTGCTTGGGAGTCAATGTGACGCAGTCACCAAAAACAGTTCCTGTTATTTTTGTGTCGCCAAGGCCCATCCACGAGGCCATCGCGCCGACGGTATTTTATCCAGTAAGGCGCTTTCTGCCTAGTGGCGTATGGGTACGCATAGGTGAAATTTCACATTGGCTGTCCCACTCTTTGCTTGTGCAGACTGCCGAGGGCACACCGCAGTGGTTTGTTTGGTACAAAGCTGCGAACACGTACGTTCGCTTTATCTCGCATAACGGTGTTGCAGTGAAGGTTGCAAGCTGGCGCTTTCAAGATGAATCGCCATATGTTCGGGGCATCAACCAATTTATGCGTGTAATTGAGGAGGTGCCAAGTGCGACTGAGTGATGTGCCTGATGACCAACTCCTTCAGGAGCTTGAAAAGCGAGGACTGCTAAACAGTGAGCCAAAGGTGTGGTCTGATATTCAGTGGGGCATGGACGCTGATCGTGCAGCAGAAGACCGCATGACAGCTGACTATGCTGCAAGTGTTCGGCATGATTCGCGCTATGAGGATGAGCCTCGGTGGATGGAGCCTGGATACGATCCCGGCCCTGATGAAGAGCCTGATGAGTAAGGCGACTGTCATGGACGATAGCTACCGAAAGCTCAAGGAGCACAGGCCGGACTTGCACCGAAAGGTTGTCGAGGTTGGCCTGTGCGTTACGTGCAGCAATGGGTACCGACTGGTGAAGGATGACCTGGTCAAGAACGAGCTACACAAGGCTGCAGCCGCAGCGGAGAACAGGACTGTAGAGCTTCTGTTGGAAGCGCTGGGTATTGAGTGATGGTCCAACAAACGCTCACGTGGGCTGTTCCGTGTACACCGTTCGGTGCGGTGATGCACGGTACTGAGTCTGAGTTCACGAATCTACTGGAACACTGGAGGGCGTCGCATCCGGTTGAATGCGGGTGCCAAAGACCCTCCAACATTTCCTTCGATGAGCGGGCAAAAGCCTGCGCGGAGTTGGAGTCCCAAGAGCAGATGCTGCGGGAGTCTCAAACTTAATGAATAACGTAACAGCGGTCACGGCAGAAGAGACAGCACGCACACAGACAAGCGTGGCCTTGGCACGTGCATACCGACTTGCTTCTATCGGTGTTGAAGGTGTTGTCGAAGCATGCGTTGGTCCATCGTATGAGCTTCTTGCTGATGCATACGCGGCCTTCTTTATTGACTGTGATGGTCTTGACATCGATCCCAAGTGGGAGCGAACGGGTGTACGAATTGCCGATGCCCTAACAATTGATTACAGTACTGTTTATCCAGAGTGGCATGTGGTTTTTGCGCCGCCACTGTCAGCAGGATGCACAGGCAGACGTGAAGACTCTCTTTCAGTTGATTGGGTGGTTCCGCGCTATGTGGATCACTTGAACCACATGATGGAGTTGGGGCAACCCTTCAGTACAACACTTGTGCTTCCTGGCCGGACATTCTCTGTCAAGGGTGACCGAGCTCAATTCCATAAGCTTATGGCAGACATCTGGAGCTTTAGTCATGACTGGGACCATGTCGGTGTGACACGCATGATGGACCAACGTAATCGTGTAGTAAAGTATGTTGAAATTGATCTGTTTCATAGACTAGGACATGAAGAGTAAGCTCAGCGCCAAACAGGGCGCCGGGTCTTTCAGCGCGATGAAGCAGACTGCAAACTGAGTTGATTAATTTAGCTGAATGCTCAACGCAGAGAATGTGCGGAGCTGGCGCAGTGTGCGCTGACGACAGTGCAGAGCTATTTAAGCTTCCAGGGCAACGATGTAGTCTTCGCCGTACAGTTTTATTGCAGCGTCGCGACGCCAAGCTGGGTTGGGTTGCTCAGCAATCTTTTTTCCTGCTGGGACTGTGTTCATGACACGCTGGGCTTTTGCAATATGCTTCTGCAACAGGCCTCCACCAGTCCAGTTAGTTTGAATCAGGTGGGACCGCAATCTTCCCATATCTTTTTCATCGTCCAAGATAATGAGGCGCTGGTCGACAAGTCCGGCCAGCGAAATGTTTTGCAAAAGCCATTGCTCAATTTCAAGACCACGAATATTGTCGTAGTATGCTGCTGTGTTTGCAAGAGAGAATGTTGGCGTTCTGCCAATGACATCAGCAGCCAACCCTTTTTCACCAAGCATCTCACGCAACTCGTCCAACTCATGGTGCAATCGCCAAGAAGAGCTGATGACAATATCAGCGCCTGTTAGCTCAGCGATTCTTTGCACATGATCAACCCTAGCTGGGTCAACCATGTGTGCCCAGGTGTCAATAGAGAAATCTGTCGTTAGCCGAGGATCGTCATTGCTTAACAGCGCCTGTACGTCAGGGTGTAACTTCGCAGCCTGTGTGTTCCACTTAAGCGTGTTAAGTACGCCGTCGACATCAAGAAAGATGAGCGGGTTCATTTTCTCTTAAGGTCATCCCAGTTGATGTGCCGCGGCATGTGACTGAGAATCTCATTAAAGAGATTGTCATCATCACCGGCTGCATCATAAATGCGGTCGCCTGCCAAGTCGTGCATCAATCCTTCATCATTGTAGAAGGCATCAGCGAGCGATCCATCACCCCGGCGGGCCAACCGCTGTCGAAGGGGAGGCAGATCTTCGATACCGTACAAACCAGGCATTGTCTCATAGCCGTGACCCATCTCGCCAACGGCGGTCTGAAGATAATTGGCAACTTCACTGGCGATTTCTTTTGCTCTATTAATCATGCTTTATCCAAAGTCTAAAATCCACTCTTCAACCTGCGCAGAAACGCTTGCCAGTGATGAGGCAATACCGTCTGTGCACCAACTCTCATCTCGCTTAACATCAAAAAGGTAATCATCACCATCGTTGATTGGGACAGATACTGTTACAAGGTACGCAAGGTGTGCTGAGCAACGAAACGTAGCTTCAAGGAGTTCGCATACTCCATCACCAGTTTCATCAAACCCAGCGGCCTGCCATGGTGTGTGGGTGATATGCATCACCGACTTCCGATCAAAATCCCAAGACAGAAAGTAATTAGCAGCCAGATAACAACAACATTTTGCTCTGCTGCATTCATCCCTGCCCAAACAATCTGCATATCCATGACTACTCCTTCACATCGTCAGTTACAGGCAATTCCCACGCTCGGGGTGCCTTACCGTTATTGAGCTTTCGAACAACCCACTTCTTGTAGTCAGGATCAGAGTCACTGTAGTATTCCTGAATTGCGAACTGCCAGTGATTCGGAATGTCACGCTGCGCGTCCAGGACAAACTCACGTCTTTCGAAGCCAGTCCCACCAGTAAACTCTTCAGAGTCGGCCAGATAATTTTCTACCCAATCCTGCGTGACTGATGTTGCAGTTGCTAGCAATTCATCATACGGCTTGAACGCTTCGGCCAACTGGTTCTTGTGCGGTTCAAGCAGCATATCAAGAAGTTCATCAGTCACTCCGGCGTACCATGCGTCAGCAACAGACCGTGGGGTCATACCATGAACAACTCGATGCATTGCAATATACTGCGCACCCTTAATCTTTACGCGAATGTTACGCAGCAGCTTATGGTCGTATGCGCTAACGACCCACCCCTCGTCAGTATACGGCAATAGCAGCGCTTGTTCTACAGCCTCTGGAATACTGGGGTTGCTGACATTTGTTGCAATACTATAGCGCTTCTGTGAAAGCGTGAATGCATCTTCGCCGTACAATTCAGCCCCGAAGCGGTCGATCTTGGCTGCATTATATTCACACCCATTTCGCATGCGAATATTGAGAAGCGACAGTCGTTCATTCTCATGAGGGACAACACTTGAATTGCCGAAGCGCAGCTGCGGATAGGTGTATTCAAAGCTGAACGTTCCACCACCGAAGCTTACTGGGAAGTGCGCGGCGAGGGCGCTATCAATCCTGTTCTGCTTGATTAGCTCCCAAGCTCCGTCAATGTATTCGTTGTCGAGACTGCCGCGAGTTGATACATTTAGTACACCATCAAGGTCACACCACAAATTAATCAGCGTGCCGTCAAGCTTCTTGAGCAGAACTTCTGGTGTGTAGAGCCCGTCAACAAAGTCAGCACCAGGCTCGTGACTATTGAAGAACTTGCGCATCGGGCGGCAAACAATCTTGCCACGATGGAACACAACCCCTCGCGCTTCAAGCGTGATTTCATTCCACAGTCGACTATTTGCAGTTTCACTGGTGTAGTTGAATAGCTCGTATTCATTCTTTGCAGTGCGCCGGATGCTGCCCTGCTCAGCTGCAGCACGAAAGTCTTCGATGTTGAGCATCTTACTCTCCAATGCACCAGAATGACCGATCACTTACGCTAATTTCAATCCATCCCCTGTTGTCACGCGGGTGTGGTTCAACTGTGACAACATCAATGATTGCGCCAAAGCCTTCGTTAACAGTGGGCTTACGCAGTTGCTTGTCCATGCGTCGGATGACGTCTCCACTGATTGCCTTTCGGCCCCGAGCTGCTTGCCGGGCCAATGAAACCTGCACGTTGCACTGCACATAGATTGCAGCTGTTTTGAGCCCAGCGCCGATCGCAACATTGAGCATAGCACTTCGGCGCATTGGCGCGACGTTGGTTGCATCAAAGATGATGGCCGATCTCGGCGAGGTCGCGTTGCTCGCGTCATACCAGCTGGAGAAGGTGCTCTTCCCGCTCCCGGGCAAACCAACCATAACAATGAATGTGGTGTTCATGGGGTCGCAAGCAACAAGTGCTGCGCCGAGCTTCTGGTAACTGCGTTGCCAGGCCTCACTAGCTCGCTCAGGTGTCCAGTCGTAAACTCCGCCGGCCAGCTCTTCAATTTCAGTGTCTGGGCAAATAATCATTCTCGAATCCATCCCTCATTGCGCGCTCTGAATTCAACAGTGTCAGGCGGCCCATACTTAGCTACAAGCCTGTTAAAGTCTCTTTGGAAATCTGGATGACGTGCACTAATGAACGACCCAGACTCCCACTCACAGAAAATTCTATTGCAATCATCTGCATTAATGACTGGTGCCAGAGGATTTACAGCAAACCACTTGTGACCTTCCGCGCCTGCGTAATCAACGCACCACATCGGCTCCGCACTGTCACCCCAATATGGTGGCCAAGATGATGTATTCTGCTCGTTGTTATTGTTCCACGCGCATTCAAGAAGCTCCGGCTCCCGGCTCGCTGGCCGGCTAGTCATAACCCAAATTCGTCCAGCCTCAGGGCCAGGAAGTGGGTCAGTTCGAAGCGAAGGATTAGCCAGTAGCTTCTCCCACTCAATCTTGGTCATCACTTCTTACCTTTCGTCGGCAGTGATTTCGCTGTGCCTCTTTGCGCTTATTCTTGAAACGAATAGCACGCCCACGCCAGGCGTAAATTCCACCCTCACGAATGGTTACTTCACGCCTGGCGCCGGCGGCGATCTTACGCGCCTGCTTCTTCTTGTCCTTGGCCATCGCGGTTCTTCGCTGCGCTCATGCGACCGAAGAACGCACCGATATCGATGTCGTCATGGTCTGCATGAATGATGATGTCCTGTTCGTTCGTGCCATCATCGTTGGTGACATTCACGATCTGAAACGTTTGATGCTGCATGAGCGCAGCTCGCCGCTCCAGCACTTCCATGGCCACAAACCACGGGCCGCCAGCCTCAGCAAGCTGCACAGCCTCCTCAAGCTCACGATCAAGGTTGGCAACAAAGCGCTTGGACGGATTGGGAGTGAAATCTTCACGCCGCGTCTTTGCACGCTTCTGCAACCTCTTCTGCTCTGCCCATTCTGCTGGAGTCATTTGTATCTCTCAAAGTTGATTGTTTTGAAGGGATGAACGAATTTCACGTTCCTGTCCAACGTTCCCGGGTAAGAGGTTCGCTCTTACCACATTCCTTCGCTGGTCTTCTCCAGTACCCTGCGTCTTCCCTGGAGCCCCATAACTACCATGCAGTAGTTATTTACGCAGGTTTATTAAGCCTGCAGGCTGGCGTACTGCTCATCATCGAGGGCAGCCTTCGCCTCATCATCGGTAACCACGCCAGCAGCAATTGCACCCGCGAGGACGTTCGACGAGAACATCTTGCGAATCATGTCAGATCGTGCTTCCGAGCTGGCCGCGGCAGCAACCTCCGCCTTCGACTGACGGGAGTTGGTAGCCGTGATGAAGCCGATTGCGCCTTCGGGAAGGAAGTCCCCGAGCGACGAGACAGCAGCCTCGATGTCACCGCCAGCAGCGAGACCAAAGCCTTCGCTAACAGCGGTGAAGTACTCAACATCTCCGCCACGCAGCATGTTCTGCAGGTGACTGGTGTTGGTAGCCGAGCGGCCACTCCAACGCGACTTGCGCGTGGGGGTGATACTCGGAGCGGACGTGTTCTCACTCTTATCGCCAGACATTTGAAGTTCCTTTCGTGTCAGGCCTAGTTTGGATTTCACGGCAACAAATTCACCGTAACCCCTGTTCTTTTATATTATAATTCGTTGTATGTTATGCGGAAATAATCGCCTTCATTGGCTCAGGACAACCACCGCGAATAAGAAGCAGCGCTGGGTCCTTCAGTTCGATAGCAAGGATCTTTTCAGCTCGAAGCGTAATTCCCAAATTTGAAAACATCACACCGATGACGACGTCACCACTGTCTTCAAATCCTTGAACAACAAAACGGGAGCCATCGCTGAGTACCCAAACGTCTCCAATGTTAATCATACGAACGGACCTTCTTCAATCTCATGAATCTTTACTGTTGTTGCTCCGTTGAAGATCTGAACAACAAACGTGTCGACATCTTCCAGACCGCCTAGCTCAGCATACGTAGTTTTTCCACCATGCTCGTGCACATGGCCGTGGAAATAGTACTGCACCCAATCAGACTGCCGATAATGGAGCAAGTGTGGCATGGCTCGAATACCATAACCATTATCAAGATACCCAGACAATGGCGCATGATTGGCAATCAATGTTGGGTGCTGCGCCAGCAATTCTTCACACAATTCAGCGAGTTCTGGCGCTCGTGTTTCATGAGCCCACTCGCCTGCAATCCAATTGATATTGGGAAAGCCGGTGATTCGATGGCCTAGCAATTCATGCACAATTCCGCGCTTGATGGGATACACATTTTCATACCCCTGCTCAAGCATAAAGTCGCCCAGGCAGAAGAAATCATGGTTGCCATCAACAACAACAATAGGAACATCACCAAAGGCTTCCATGGCCATACCAAGCCTATGGGTCGCATGCTTTGGCTTATCTTTTTCAAGAAGCCAGGCTTTCTGCTTATCACCCTCTTTGCCACCCGCAGGTCCCCGGTGCCAATTTGGAAGCATGTCTCCAGTTAGCAGAACAAGATCAAAATCTTGTCCAGGAGTTGCCCACAGCTTATTCCAATAGTATCCATGCAAATCGCTTGCATGTAGAACTTTAATCATGCGCTTAATTCGGCAGCAGCCGACCTTTCGCTGGCAGTCCAAATGAATCAATTTGTGGCAGAACAGTGAAGATAGTCTGGTTCCCAATTCCCTTGACAGCAGCTTCAAGTGCTGCTGTCACATTGCTTTCCTGCGGCGCCCATTTTTCTATTGACGTCACTGACGGTGGGGCCGCCGCAGTCACCCGCCCTGCAGCCTTCCGCTCAATAAACATAATGATCCCGTCTACCTTCTGCTTTTCGCTTGCCTGCGTTGAACCAAGTACAGTCTCACTCAGGTACTTGTAATCAGCAAAGGAAATCATTTGAGCATGAACTGCGTTAATCAGTAGCTTCTTCACCATCGGTATTTCGTCAGGCTCAACCTGAATGTCACTCACAAAAAGCAGGTACCCAGCGTCACCTGCTGGGTTAACGCCGCGCTTTGGAGCAGGAATCACAGGGGGTACCCAAGTGCCCTTCGCTGTGTAACCTCCCCCGACTGTTGTGCTTTGAATAACAGCTGCTTGTGCAGCCTCTACAGCCACGTCCCAATCAAGTCCAGCCTCGGCCAGCTGGCGCTTAACCTCGTTTGTAAAGCCATCACATCCTCGTGCCTTTACAAATTTAACAAGCACACCAGCTGGTGTGCCATTGTCAATTTGCGCCACGATCCATTCAAGATCAGCCTTTGCTGCAGTGTCTAGCGACACACCATTACGAAAAGCAACACGAAGACTGTTGATGAAGTCGCTTAGAAAAACAACATCGTCTGTAGATGGCACGCTCCAAGCAGTGGTATCAATGAGAATATTTGAACTTGCTGCTTCAAGACTCACACCAGTCAGGAAGTCCTCATAGTTCCCGTTGAAAGTGAAATTTTCAAAAGGGCTTGTCATTATCATTCTCCTCCAGCACAACATCTTCTACAAGAATATCCCATAGGTTACCATTGCTCTGCGCAATGACCCACGTTCTTTCTTTCTTCTTTCGAAATCCAACAACAACACCAATTCTTAGAGGCTGACGCTTTGGGTCACCCCCAGCCTCACACAATCGCGTGGATCGTGGCATCACCACTATGTCATTTAGCGAAATTCTATCGCCTGATGGACTGAGAATTGCATATGCAACACGAATGTCTGTCATAGTAGCTCCGACAAATCATCCGGGATTCCTGCCAAGTCAACGACATCATCACTGGCCGCCCGCGGCAATGGCAAGATTACCTCACTTTCACCAATGCACGTCAAACCAATGTAGTCGTTGATTTCTGGCACAGCAGCAATCAGCAAAGCGGCCCATGATCCCTTGAACAAGCGTGTCATCATGATTGTGCGAGCCAGCTCATTGAGACTTTGCATTAGAGTTGCAGCAGTTCTCGCCTCATCAAGTGTGTTGTCATTCACATAAGGCAGAAGATCTGCCACCATCAATTCACCTTCACGCAAAACTCCATAGAGAATACTGAGAACGTGCGTGACATCAACTTCATCTTGCTCAAGTAGTTCGCCAATCTTAAGCGTATACTCACGGGAGTATTTTGCGAAGTTAGTTACCAACTCCACAGCCAGCCTCTTTCGCTCAGCAGTCCAGTCAACCATTACGCCTCCTGATTGTCAAGCCTGCGAATAAGAAAGGGTCCTGCAATCTGCCGAGCAGAATCACTATTACGAACATAGTCTGCTGCTTCACTGCGATTGGAGAAAACGATTCCAGTCCTACGCGGCCATTGCTTGGCAACAGAGCCAGGCGCATTCTTGGGCGGGTAAGCGGGCATGGTCACAAGATACTTAGGACTATTCATTTCTTTCTTTCTTACTCAAGATGAGCATGCCAGGAGCATGCGGGAAATTTGGGTGTGCCGCCAAAGGCGACAGGGCTGCTGCAAATTCAGGTAATTCGCGCTGCCAATCTGCTGAACCGCTTGCCATACACATGCGCCAATGAAGCTGGCGCGCCAAGAGCATTCTTGCTTCGCTCTGCTCTTGAACCTGCAGTCCAAAAAGCTGATCTAATTCAAGCTTGTATTCTGTAAATTGGGGCATCTTAAAGCTTGACGACAATTCCTTCGCCATTACTGTACCATGTTGAGAGACTATACTTCTTAATGAGCTTCATGCAGTTAACACAAGGCTTACTGTTTGTCAGGCTATTGTCAGCACGAATACGAACAACAACAAGCTCAGCGTCATAAGCACGAGACCCTGCCTTGATTACAACATGCTTTTCTGCGTGGGTAAGTCCATGGTTGTAACCACGAAGAACATGTCCATCCTTAAGAAGTAAAACTGCACCATGGTGAGAATGTACATGCGGCGACTTCCTTGCCTCCGAAATGGCAGTTGCAACAATTTGATTGCTTAGTCGTCCCACCCGTTTATTTCTCCGTAGTCAGTCTTTTCATCTAGTGTGTCGTACAGTGGATGTTCATCAACCCCTACGATCCAATCACTTTCATATTCGAATGTGTTGCTGGGTGGAGTGCGCGCTCGCTTCCATGATGCCTCCGCAGCACTTGCCCCCTCAGGATTTGCCCTTCGACACCACAGACACCAAGGGTGCTCATTGTGCCGCAGCGAACGGCACCTGCCCTGTAGGCACCGCATCACCTGCCGCCCACAGAGAAGAATCCTCCCCACATGAGGAGCGCCAAAATGATAACAGTACTAAAGACTGTAACACCAAAACTGATTTGCTCATATTCACCATCCTTAATGGCGCTACGGTACAAGCCGAGACACGTGAGAACGATGTAGATAATTGCTGCAGGATGCATTGCTAACTCCTCATTTCCTATTTCTATTTTACCACATGTTATCGAGCGCGGAAACCTAAAAGCCTGCTCAAGTCAGCTTTTTATTTAGCACGCCGCCAACACGATTAGTCATTCACCAGTTGCTTTACAGTCTTCAATTTTGATGACTTGACCCGTTGTCTGGAACCAGAAACCTGTTCTGTCCACACATTTACTGGCCAATTTGGAGAAGCAATTCTTTGCCCCAATCCAAGGTCATAAATGACGCCGCGCTGATCTTCAGTTTTGGTCGTAAATCTCTTCACTCTCTGAGAAACTCAAGCTTGGCAGCCAAATAATCATCCTGGGACAATTGCTTCATCCAATAAGGGGCAATTGCGCCAGGGTCAGCATGGCGATCAACAGGCGAAACAAACCAGACCTGATGAACGTTGTCATGAAATTCGACCGTCGCGTCTTGCATGGCCAGAATTTCACCAGGAGATGAAACCTCAGTTCCGACAACATCCCTGGCTGCTCGAACTGCAGCGGAGATAGCAATATCATCTCCTTCTGCTAGAAAAATACGAACGTTTACGGTATCTTCCATGTCACAGTTCAACAATACCATAGAGGTGAAAGACAACTACCTTGTTGAGGAGCACAAGCTCTGCGCCAAGATCGAGAAGCATTTACCAACCCCTCTTGTTCCGACGATTTGATCCACCCATTCCTAGACCAATCACACCAAGTGCGATTGCAATGATGATTCCAAAGAATGCAAGATACGTATAAAGCGTCCACTTGATTCCCCACCAAACAGCGGGCCGCGGCTCCATCTCAAGGCCAGCCCAAGCGACCAGGCTAAGGATGATAATGAGGCCGAGGCAGCCAAGGCCTCCGCCAGAAGCTGTCGCAGTACTCTTACTTTCAGACATGTTTTTTCCTAGTGGTTGTGAGGTGTGTGATCGTGACCGTGCGTGCGGTCCTGGAAGTGGTCCTTCAGCGAACACAACTTAATTCGCACCCAAGGTCCAATGAATGGTAGCATACCAAGTGCCACAAGCACTCCGGTCCATTCATTGTGACAATTGAAAAGATGACTAAGCATCAGGCTTCTCCTGCTTCTACTGTTGATGACCATAGTGCACTCAATTCAAGCCCAGTCCTGGCGTCGTCTGACAGATTGTCAATGTCATTACTGCCGATTGCTTCCTGCATGGCTGTAACAAGCTTTGCAGTTCCTGCGGGAACAAGCCCCATTTCTTCTTGCATCTCAGTTATAGCACCGAGTGCTCGTCCACGCAGAACCGTTGTTGCAAACTTGATTGCCTCTGCGGATCCGTGCGCATTGAATTCATCCATAAGCTTTTGACGCTCGTTTGAATTTGGCAAAATGCAAATGCCACAGTCTGTTCCACAATTCCAGAAGAAAAGAAACATAACGTAATTGGCTTCAAACAGCTTATCATCGACAGGGAGATCATGGGCAGCCATCGACTTGCGGAGCTCACTGGGATCAGCATCACCAAGGTATGCGATCAACCAGCCCATCATCATCATGCGCAGAAAGCTCACAATTTTTGCCAAACTATCTTCCAGCTCGGGGGCACTTGTAATTTTCCCAGTGACCCGGGCGCGTTCAACAACTTCTGTTGCGCCAACAAGGCGCTCCCACATCTCCCACCACTCATCACCAAGTGAAGAGATGTCAGTCTTACTTGTGAACTTAAATGTGGCGGCATCAAACTTCATAGTCATTCCAATTGTGCACAGGGTCAGTTATATAACTGACCCTGTGCACATGCAGCAAACTAGTTTTCGAAGCTGAACGTTCCGTCAGGGGCCTCGGACAGTCGGAAGTCTGCAGAGGGCGCTCCGGGCGGCTGCAAACCAAAGAGCTTCTCTGTCACGCCGTAGAACTCTTCCGCAGAGATATTGCTGTTTGCACCTCCGGGATACGTTTCATCACGCAGCGCTGTGTGAACTTCCGCGGGAACTGTAATCCCAGTATCCGCTTCCATCCTTGCAATCACAGCATCAAGACTGTTACCAGACTCTTCGGCCACGGCCACAATTGCAGCTGCAGTTGCGTTGTACAGCGCCGCTCCCGGCAATGCCAAGTCAATCAGGCTTGACATCATTCCGTCCTTGCTGGACCCGAAGTCAGGTCCACTGGGCGGGATACCGAGAATCCCTGCAGGGTTTGCTCCGCCGGCAGGATTTGTGCTGTCAAGCACATCATCCATTCCATCGTATGCAAAAGAAATCGCAGCGTTGAGGTCAGCAATCGCAGTTTCACGATTGAAATCACCATGGAACTTCACACGGCTTGCAATCACACTGGGCGCAGCACATGCAGTGCACCCAAAATCATCACACTTCCAGTGAAGCAAAAACAATGCGTAGATGTTCGCAGTAGACACATCCGGAATTCCGGCGTTGAATCCAATCTCAAACACATCGCCGCTCTGCTCAACAAGTCCAATCAATAGGGTATTAATAGCATTACGGGCATCGTCAAAAACGATGCCACTATGCTCTTCTGCAAAAGGTGTGACTGCAACAGCAAACGCTCGGCGAAGAAATTCCTCTGGAAAATCTGTGGCACCAGGCGTGAGGTTAAAGTCAACAAAATCAAAATCACTCATGCTTCTTATTCTCTCTTCTCTGTCTGTAGTTTTGTTGCATGAAACACTTCACACAGCAATCAATTTACTCTACGAGCTAGCTGCCTTAAGCAGCTCTCGCCATTCTGCAACAGATTCCTCAGTCACATAAGGCTGGCTTTCATCATCGATCAATGACTGAACAGCATCATCGAGGCCGCTCTGCAAGAGGCTAAAGACAAGCTGGCGGGCACCGTTGGCAGCTGCAGCCCGGGCAACTTCAACAGCAGAGGTGGCACTTCCAGTGACACGTTCGAGGGCATCAAAGGGAAGATATTCCATCTTCTTACCCTGCTCAATTAGCGTTTCAAGTTTCTCAACATCACCCTCACTCTTTGCAGCGAAGATTGCTGCAACAAAGGCAATGTAATCTTCATCGCCGCGGGACAGCATCGTTCCCAAGTGCTGACGATTGACACGGCTTCCAGGGCTCCACTTGCGCTTGGCCATTCTAACTCCCTTACCTCAATTGGTAATTCTATTTTATCACAACAGCTTGGATGCGGAAACTTGCTGCGTCCAGGACCTTCGGCGGTCAGCTAAAGATCACGATTAAGCTGAACAATCATCCAGACAATCGCCCATGTTGCGCCAACGATACAAAATGCATCCGCCCAACTCATAGCTTGGCAATCCGAATCTGCTCTTCTGTAATCATGCCAGCTGCAAGCATAGCTTCTACCCCTGCTTCCTGCTTGTCCTGAAGGAGTGCGCGGATAACATTCACCTGCGCATCATGATTTGCTGCCGCAAACACAACCTCAACCTCAGGCTTTTCATCTTCAGTTTTGCGATTCACTTCTTCCCCTCGCCGCGCTTCTTCTTGGGCTGCCGCTCCTTCTTTGGCTTTTCCTTCGGCAACGCTGCAGCAATCTGTGCTTCAAGCCGAGCACGCTCCTTTGCACTGTTCCCTCGTCGCTTGTCCAACAACGCCAGCTGCTGTTCAGGACTGCGCGCATCACGCTCAACCTGGCGTTCGGCAGCTGACTCTTTACGTGCCAACGCATAAGGATGTGTTGGCGTTGAATTGCGATATCCCGGCGGGTTGTTGGGATTCACTCGGCCGCTTGCAAAAGTACCCTTCATCGATCTCTCTCCAGGTTAACGTTTAAACAGGTGATTGCCTGCCTGTCTTTATTATACAACAACAAGTTTTATGCGGAAATACTATGTGATTGTGATCTTCGCACAACGCATCAGATAATGATCACCATCATAATGCACGCCGATGCATCCGCTCAGCGCGCAAATCAAAAAAGCTCTAAGCACTGTCATGACTGTCCTAGAATTGCAGCGAGGATGGCTTCACCTTCAGTGGCTCCATTATATTCTGTTCCCTGAATTGGACGTTGTTCCTCAAGGTGGATGAATACACACCACACGTTTAGTCCACAGTGTGGAGGCTCTACAGTGGCGCACCATCCCTCACCCAATTCCTCACGCGGCGCGCCCATCAGGCCCTTCTTGATCCCGAGGCTCGCGATGACCACCGACGAGTGGACCGAGGCGTCCTTGAACTCCGCCTGGACCGCATCCATCGCAGCCGAGGCAGACTCCGTGAGAGCGTCTTGGAGGTTCTCGATCAAGCGCCTCATGGCTACTCCTTGACCCACTTCCCACCGGCAAGCCTGAGTCCGATGTACCAGGCCCCGCCCCGCTCCACGTTCTTCTCGGCTTCGGCCTCAACCTTGTGCGGCTTGGCGAGGGTGTGCTTGGTCACCCGGCGAATCACGTCAGCGGCCTGCAAGGGCCAGAACTCGTACTTCTTCTTGTTCCAGGTGAAGACCCCGGTCTCGCCCGACAGGTGGTGGGTCAGGCTGAGGGTTTCCTGGCCCTCGCAGAGGGCGGTCCCCAGGTCTTCAATCAGGTGCCTCATGGCTACTTCCTCCCCGGCAACAGCTCGTGGTCGGGGCAGCTCTTATCTTCAAGGTCGTAATCCATTATCAGCTTCCTCGCATTCCCTCGGCTTCACGGACAGCAACAAAGCGGTGCCACTCTTCTACGGGTACGCCAGCCGGAGGCTGAGGTTGCAGTCGCTATCCGCCGTCAGATTCGCTCTCCAATAAAGATCAGCTCAGTCCAAGGATGCCCGATAGCATGGCCGCGGAGGTGAGTTCGGCGCTGCATCTTGTTATGGCGATTTGTGCTAAGCACGAAATCATCTGCTCCACAGCGCGGGCACATGTAGCGCCACTTGCGCTGCTTGACCTTCTGTTGCGTTTCGCTGGTATCGTAGTTGTGGTAGCGTGCGTTGGCACGCGTGCACCCCAGGCTTCGTGCAACTGACAACCAGAATGTGTTATGCTTGCAGCGCTTACCAGCAATGCGGTCAGCAACAAGGTGGGCAACTTCGTGCGGAATCGTTTCACCGAGAAAGTCAGCAATATTGCCGTGATACAACGCTTCGTTGATGTTAATTACCCATGTGGCTGAGTTTGCAGTTGCTGCTGTCCGACCACGCTTGGCAAAATCAACAGTAGGCGTCTCAAACGTACGCCCGTAAATCTCTTCTGCCTTGTTAAGGCATCCGCGGATTGCAGCCTTTGCACCTTCACGAAGAATATCACGCTCAACAAGACCGAGTGCCATTGGGGTTCCTACCTTTCCTACCTCAATTATACCATCGCGGTAGTCCCGCGGAAACATGCGCATCTACCGCCGAGGACTTTCGGCTAGCAGCATCATTCACAACGATCGCAATCGGGGAAAATACAGCTTTCGTCATGCGCGTTGTTACTGCAGCCGTTGTACTCATCTTTGTTGTAGTCCCAAGCTTTGCAGTGTGCGCACTGGCCGCGATAGGTGAAGTGGTGTTCAGCAGGCTGCTGGGCTTCAAGCTGGCGCTTGGCCCTGGCAACTTCGCGGTCCATGTCACTCAAGGCGCGCTCATAGAACTGAGCGCCAGGCCAGCCGAGGACGACCGCGAGGAGTGTAATTCCTTCTTCCATCTTCTCAATATCAAGTGCTGTCAGCTTATCAAACATATCACCCCCAGCAGTATCTACAATTGGGATCGTCGCAGAAGTCCCAGTCCCAATCATCAAGATCGTCGAAGTAGTCTTCCTCGGGAAACCAATCTTCCTCGTCGAGCCAGCATGGACCATCGCAGATGTAACAGTAGAGCAATTTCGGCATCACAGCTGATACCTGTCAGGACTGTTATAGATGTTGAGCCAATCGAGATTCTTCTGTGACGGGCAGATGAAGTCATACCACTCATCACCAACCCCGCCAACAAAGCTTGCCATTGCTTCCCACAGCGTCCACCTGCTAGACAGGGCAACAAGCTTAAAGCGATTGAAGGTGATGAGAATCAATTCGGACTGCATGTTTCAGTTCCTTGGTTGGATTTTAGGAGTTCCTACTACTATTTTATCACGATGAAGTAACTGCGGAAATCCCTGCCAGTTTGTCATCCTGCCAATCGAGGTTGGGCGCCACTGTTGTAATAGTCCTTGATAGTTTCGCTATTGGCAGCAAATGCAGTCGCAAATCCTGAAACATGCGAAAGCTTAATCGGCGCGACCTTTCCATCTTCATGCTCAACGATCTCAAGCAGCTCATCCATCCCACTGATCTCAATGACCCGTGGGTTGAAGAACATGTAGTGGATTGCTGCAGACATACTGCGCTCAAATCCGCTGCCGTGCGCAGAGCCGTACATCCTCTCCCAGCGCCTGATCTCCTCAGCTTGTGTCATGCTAATTGACACAGCAGGAACTTCTTCCTGTGTTGCGTTGATGAAGTATTGATCGTCAGACTTGAAGACTGTAATGAAAAACGGTCCCTGCATTTAGTTATCCTCACTAGAATCCGTAGAGGTTCGCGAGCAGCTCGGACAGCTGGCGGACGTTGACGGTGAGGCTGTCCACGGTGACGCTCCAGCACTCGGCCGTGGGGTCGCGGTGGGCCGCATGGCGGTGTCGGAGAGGTCGAGCCAGCCGTCTTCGCCGGGGTCCACGTCGATGCCCTCACGGGCCGAGGCTCCGGGCGCGAAGTAGGTGATGGTGGTTTCCTGCTGGCCTTGCTCCGTGACGCGGGCCGCGAGCCCTCGGGCCTCGCCGGGGGTGGAAAGCCAGCGGAGCACGCCGCCTCGGGCTTTGGAGACGGCCCACAGCTCGGTGTCCTCGACGGTGTGCGGCTCGGACAGCTCGGCCAAGGGGGCCTTGGCGTAGGCCGAGAGCGCGAGCACGACTTCGCTGGCTCCGGCGTAGCGGGCCTCCGCGAACAGGAACGTCTCAGCGGCCTTGCGCGCAGCGGAGAGTCCGCTGTCGTTGAGGGCCAGGGCCTCGGGAGTCAGGGTGGCGACCAGGGCCTCGCGGGCCGCGTTCAGCGCAACCCCGGCGACGGTGCGGCGCTGGACGGCGAGGGAGAAGATGGCGGCGCGGTCGAGACGGGGGGAGGGGGCGGGGGGCATGGGTCAGTTCCTTAGTCCGTGCCGGGTCTGCACCGCGCGGTGCAGCTTCGGGGCGTATCGGGCGCTGAGTTCGAGGGCGCGGAGGCGGTGGTCGGTCATGGTCGTTTGCTCCGGTGCGGGTTGCTCAATGACGCTCAGCTTCAAGCAGGGGGAGGGGGGTGTCCATGTAGGACACGGTGTACGCGACATCGGGCGGGAGTCGGGCCATCTCCAACGCCGCCTCGAGGCGGATCCGGTCCTGGCCGTCGTCCTTCCCGGCGACGCCTTCGTCGATTCGATGCCAGCCGACGATCACGGTAGACGGGTCATCCCCGTCTACGTAGGACAGGACACAGACACGAGAAACCGGCTTTGCCATCACTTCGCCTCCTTCGTCGTCCTCAAGGCGACTGCCTCTTCTGCGAGTTCTTCAGCAATCCAAGCATACAGTTCTGGCAATCTTGCATCTTGGTAGAAGGGATCAAGTTCTGTCGTTCTGATCTCGTCAGCGAGTTCAGGGTGTAGGCTGTGAAGTGCATTGAAGACAGCCTGGCCTTCACGCCAGCTTGGATAAGCTGCACGCCACTTCCGCAAGCGCTCGTAAAAGACTTGAAGCTTTATCACTTGGTGATCTGTGTATGCAGACTATTCGCGAAGCCGAAGATTGCCAGCCCAATGATGAACAAAGGCAGATCGGTACCCTCATCCATCGCACCTGACTGATGAATCACCAGGCCCGCAATCGCGGTCAGCAGAATCAGCAGCCAGTACTTTTCAAGAAACTTCTTCATTTCACTCTTTCTCATGTGGGCACCGCGATGACGGGCACTTATTCTTTACACGACGAGCCGCAGCACGCCACTGCAGATCCCAGCCATCTGCCCACCACACAGACAGCGGGTATTTGCCATAAGGGTTCAAGGCACGAGGCTCAGCATCAATATAAGCCTGCTGGCCCTCTGTGTGTGGTTGGTTGAATCCGCCAATGATCTTCACAGCAGTTCATCCTTCCCACTACGCATCTCTTCTTCCCATGCAAGACGATCTTCGAGATCGCATTCGCCACAGTGCTTATTTCGCGGGTTGATATCATGATGGCAGCACATGCAAATGTCGCTGTAGTAATCGAATGATCCGCTGAACTCACCTCCATCGAACTGCTGGTCAGCAGTGATGTGGAGCTCGAGGTTTTCATGCTCTTTGTCTGTCAGGATGTGCTTCTCACAATTTCGACACTGAGTGCTCATGCTGTGACTTCCATTCCGATGAAGGGGGCAATAACGTACATTACAAACCAAACTGTATGGCCTACGCAGACAGCAGCGTATAGCAAACTAACTGTGCTGCTAGACCAAATGACTGTAGTCTTATACTCACTTTGCCATGCATAGAGAAACGCGAGGATTGCGACGGCAACAAGCGCAAGCTTAGCAGCCATGAAAACCAGTGGGCTAATCTCCCAGGCTGCAGCCATAATGGGATTTGTCTCAGTCATTAGCCCTGCAGTCAACCAAAAGGAGGTCATCACAGCATCGTAGACATTCATGCCTAGGAGAACGACCATCAACTTTTCAAAGGTCTTTCGGCGCATGGCTAACTCCTTAGATGCTGGGTGCATCCTGTCGCAGCCGCTGGCCGCTCATGTTGTAGCGCTCGCCACAGTTGCAATCATTCTGATTGAAGTGGCAGATCAGCTCAGCACCGCAGTCACAGCGGATCTTGAGGCGCTCCTGTGGGACGTTGCGATTGAACATCGTCGACCAGCGGGTGCCAACAGAAACTTTCCCAATCTTTTCCATGGTCTCAATGCTCCCTGGTTTAAAAACTCTTCCTATATCCATTGTACAACTGCGTGTGCACAACGGAAATCTACAGGCACTTGTTCATTACGAAGGTTGCACGACCAGTGTGCCTTCAAGCAGCATAACTGAGCGCTCATCATTGTGCCTATTCTGCAAATCACCAATTGCGAAGACACACGAATAACCATTATGCTCATTTCCCCTGAGCACTACAAAGTCAACTTCATCATGGAAGCTTGCATTTTGGCCAAGGCTCATACAGACAGCACCTTCATACATGAAGAGCTGCCCAGGCGATTTTACGTCTGCGAATAAAGAGGGTCTGCGGTCTTCAATCTTTACTTCCAACATGCTAACGCCACTCCTTCAGTTCTTTATTCAGCTGGTGAATCCGGGCAGACATTGCTTCAATGGTTTCTTCAATTGAGGCAGCCATATCATAGTCTTCTTCCGGAATATCTCCTTGCCCAACAACACTGCCGTAATCATCAACAAAGGTTCGAAACTCCGCAGGGGCAGCCAGCAACGCTTCTTCAAGATCTGAGTGCTTCACTCTGCTGCCCTCCTGAAATTGAACGCATACTTCCGCAACTGCGACGGGACATCACGAGCGTACGCCATCCAACGCTTTTCATTGGAAGACCAAATGTAGGTGTACAGTTGGACGCCACCACTGCATGCGCTGTAAAAGCTGGCACTCTTTACAACCATCATGCGGGCAGCATTGGGTAGGGAAAATTCCCAACCATCAAAAGCTGCAATCCACGCCGCTGTCAGGTCCTCAGCTTCTACGCTGAAATCACTTGCCTCGTGCACAATGGCGTTAGCAAGATCAGGCCATTTAAAATTGTTCATGTCTTTACTCCCACACATGGTCAAACATCAGCGTCGATATCCAGCTTTTGATACCACGGTCGCAGATTTTCGTATCGCGCCTATTATGGCTGACAAACTGGAAAAAGTCGCCCACTTGATCTTGAACGAAGTACTTAACTTCGCCTTGAGAATCACGGGCAATAAAGAAGTTCGTTGCTGAGTAGTTGTTAATTCCTCCTACTGAATTGCGGACTCGGATCACATGTCCATCAATCGTAACAACAGCACGAAACGAACCATCGATGCAGATGTAGATGATCGGGATGATGTGCTTATTCATATCAGTAAGCTCCTCGCTCAATCAGCCAGCGCAGTCCTCGGACAAGAAGTGACGTGCCTCTACCATCGCCAAGTCGCCAGAGATAAGTGCGATACAAACCTCCAGCATATTTTCCATTCCGAATTCGGAAGGCTTAACGACGCTGCCCCAGTTACACTGCTTTAGATCACCATTGAC
>Ga0098052_1000135_pt1 | contig 43296 bp, 44 predicted proteins | sample 15_taG_FD_81591 | JGI IMG/M metagenome (GOLD analysis project Ga0098052, IMG submission 81591) | Marine viral communities from the Subarctic Pacific Ocean - 15_ETSP_OMZ_AT15312 metaG | ecosystem: Environmental > Aquatic > Marine > Oceanic | place: Pacific Ocean | collected 2015-01-18
CGCATGAGCAATCATTGCGGGGAGCATACCTTCACCGCAACCTATGTCTAAAACTCGTAATCCTGTCCAATCGTGCTGACCAACTATTGACCATGCTTCATGAAACACATTACATGTAAAAAAGGTATCAGAACCACCTTTAAATACTTCATTATATTTTTCTTTTAATTCTTTATTTTTCATATTCTGGGTTCATCTCCAGTATATTTTGGTCTTATGTGTCTAACAACAGAATATGGATTCATTACATACTTTGCTTTATCTCTTACTCGTAAAGACCATTCTAAATCTTCTGCATCTCCATACATCAATTCTTCGTTTAAAGGATTTTCTTCCATAAACTTTTTCTTTGCTACCCAATATGAACCAGAAATATAAGAATAATTTGATGCATCTGCATCACTATAATCTATAAATCCTCTCTTTGGATAATTTGGATGGTCCCATGAAATCCAATCACGAAATCTATCCCCCCATATATTTTGAACAACATTCATACAAATATCCCAATCGTCTCCAAATTTTAAAAACCCTTCATACCATCCTGTCATAAATGCATGATAATCGTGAAAGTAAACTATATTTTCATACTTTGCTTTTTCTGTTAATAGATTTTTCTTTTTAGTAATCCACCCACCCTGATTAATCATATTTTCGTCACACCATTGTTTCCCTTTCCCCACCATTCCTATTTCTTCATCAAAAGGAATGTGAACAATGTCTTCTCTGTTATGAAGGGAATATGTGTGTCTTCCCTCTGAAACATGTGGTCCTCCGACAATAATGATTTCGTACTCTGGTATGTTTTGTTTTCTTATAGATTCAACCATACAACGAACCCTGTCTTGCCAAGCAAAACAAGATTGGGATGCGGGTGCGGTTGTCATAGCAAAAGTAAAATTCATACTTTACATCCACTCCCACCATTTCTTTTACAACCCGCCTTACCACCACAACATCTTGATTTTTTGGATATATTATCTTTTGTGTATAAATATTCAGCATATGCAAAATCTTGCTCTGTGTCGATGTCTATTGCTTCCTTTTCAGTAACTTCGTATACATAAGGTCTTTCTCCAACCAAATCACCATTCATCATACATTCTTTTGTGGTTATAATTCCCCCAAAACAAACACCCATAATGTCTGTTAAATCTTGACTGTTTGGTTGCTTGCCTGCCTCATAATTTAACGGTCTAAATCCACCCTCTTCGTTTGTCAAAAGATGATGGTTCATTAGATATCCTGCCACAAGATTTTGGTCAAAATCATTTTCTTTGTATAATTTAATCATACTATTATAAGTAGAAATGCCCATAAAAGGATAACAAACACTAGCAGATAAAATATAATTAGAATCATATAAACAAGAAGATTCAGCAACATGTTTATATAAATCACTTGGTTCTGTATAGTCTTGTGCATATTCTGTATTTCGCTCTGCCCATTCAATGTTCATATCTTTTGCTATTTTCAATGCTGTTGGACAATCACTATTCAAAACAATTCTGTCTATATTCTTCACTGCTAATAATTGTTCAATTTTATTAACAAGCAAGGACATTTTAGGGTTTCCAAACTTTCTAATATTTTTATTTAAAACTCGTTTAGAACCCCTTCTTGTCATTATAAGTGCTGTAATTTTTTTCATATATTCCTTCCGTGAACACCAATATGCTTTTGTTCTTTTTTTGCTTGCATATCACAAACAGTAGATAGCCAAATCATATGAATATTTTCAACAACATTATATTCTTTGGAATCCACCCAAAAATTTAAATTTCCTATTTTCTGTAAACTATTATTTTTATCAAATCCAGTAAATGTTATAATTCTACTTCCGTTGGACTTGACATATTCTGCTGCATTAATAATATTTTCGGATTCACCCGAAGAACTAATAAACACATAACAATCCTCATATCTTCCATATAAATGAACAAATCTCTTCATTGAATTTTCATATCCAAAGTCATTTGCATATGCAGTAATGACACTAGAATCATTAAATGCTAAACAAGGAATGTCTAATTGGTTTGTAAAATCTAATGCTGCATGGGTAGCAATGGTATTGCTTGCACCATTACCAAAAAATAACATCTTGGAATGAAAACTTCTAAAAAAGGATATCATTTCCCCCATATCTTGTATTTTTGAATATAAAGAATCTGTGTTCAATAATATTTTATAATAATCTAATCTATTTTTAATCCACTCTTTCATCATATATCCTATCAATTATTTTCATAAGTTTCAATGCATCTGTAGAAGAACCAATTGTTACGGGAGAATCGCTCTTAATAGACCCAAAGAAGTATTTTACTTCCGATTCCCAAGACTCATCTACAGAATACTCCATACGGTTCTCAGAACTCCATATAGCAACGGGGCTTACACTTCTGTTAGTTGCTTCTGTTAATATTTCTTGTCCATATGTACCTGATGGTGTTTTCAATCCATTTAATACCATATACCCCTTTTCAAAAAATATCTCCAATGCAAACAAATGCCTCCACTGTGTCATAGTAGAATGTAAGGATGCTGCTACTCCTGTTTTGTTATTTTTGAATATAGAAAATACATTATCTTCTATACCTTCCAAATTCCAAAAATTATTAGATATGATAGAATGTACTTCATCAAAATCTTCTGCAATATAAAGAAATAAATCTAACATATGAATACCTTGGTCTATCAATATACCTCCGCCAGATAATTCTTTTTTTGACCTCCATCCATTAAAAAAACTTTTATCTGAACTTTTACCGTAACGACCTCTCATCCAAAGAATATTACCATATTTATTATTATCAACTGCGTTTTTTATATATTTTATACTTTTATGGTGTCTGTGATTGAAACCATACATTAGTTTCCCCACACATTTTTTTTCAGTTTCTATTACCTCTAAAACTTCGTCCGAATTAAATGCTGGTGGTTTTTCACAAAAAACATGTTTTCCTGATTCTAATGCACGAATTGTTAATTCTTTATTAATATAATTTGGTGTGCATATAAACACTGCATCTATCTCTTCATCACCCAATAAAAGGTCTATAGAACTATTGTTTTTTAGAGGGTCGCACATAGACGATACAAAACCCCCATTAGAAATTATTGCATCTTTTCTGATTTTACCCATCTTTCCATTTCCAATAATAGCACAGTTAATCATAATGACTCCACTAATAATGAATTTATAAACAACAACAAATCATCAGAAGAACTTTTTAAAAACTCTTCATTTGTACTAGCAATGTGTGGTGTCATATAAAATCCATCATCTATAAATTCTTTTAATTTTCCATCATATGGTTCATTCCAAAAAACATCAAACGCTGCTCTAATCTTATTATTTTTGATTGCATCATACAACGCATCTTCAGAAACAATATCACCTCTTGCAGTATTTATAAGAGAAGAACCTTGTTTCATCCACGATAATTTTTCCGAATCAAGGAAACTTTTATTATCATCAGAGGAAGGAATGTGTAAAGATATACAATCTGCTTCAATAAACAAACCTTTTAAATCATCATAATTATTATCTAAAACATCAAAAGTATCTACTTGCATAAAACTATTCATCTTCTGTTGAACCAACTTTCCAATGTTTCCCATACCTATCACTAAAAGAATATAGTCAGAAAATAATTTCCTGTTATTCTTTTCCCATCTATCTACACATCCAACAGAAGAATATAACATCTTCATTATAAGATAACATGTAAAATTAGCGGTTTCTTCATATATGAAATGAGTGGTGGACTCAGAAGGAAATCCAACCTTTATATTTCTTTCCTTTGCCTTTTCAAACGGTACATTATCCCTTCCAACTCCTACACGAAATATTCCTTTAGCGTTTGGAAAATCGTCCAACGAAATGTGTTTACTTCCCATAAGAATAACATCTGCGTTTTCTTTATCGTTTATTGTATCAATATAACCATCTAATGTTTTTGTATTTGACCATATATTCATTGTAAAACCAAATTCTTTCTTTTCTCAAAAGTATAACTTGATATTATATGAAACATCTTTTCTGGATATAAATCAATCATAGACATCAAATATTCATAAGTCAATTCTGTATTGTGACCACTTATTTTTGTAAGGTTACCGTCTTTATCATAAGTACCATCTTCCCACAACCACTTAACGGAAAGGTCAAACTCATCATTATCAAAGTAGTACATCCTATTATCTACTTGAAACAAATCAAAACCTATTAGTGAGATTTTATCGAATTCGGAATTAGTAACATATTCATGAAACGCCAATATGCCTGTTGATGGGTCTAAATCTTTATATTTAAATGATTCTCTAACAGGAGAGCCAGAACCCGTATCAATAGTACGAATAATACCCAATCGTTTTCTTTCTTCTTTTGTATATGGTGTAGATGTTCTGTTTGCATAATCATAATGAACTCTGTTTCCAATATACTTTTCATATTTATTATTAAAAATTGGTCTACCACAAGCAACTATTGTGTCAAACTTGTCAATAAATGTTTTTGAACATTTTTTTACGCTAGGACCTTTTCCAATAATTGCGACTGATTTCTTACGCATGTAGGTAATACCTCACTATTCATTTCCAATTCTCTAATTTTAAAATCAACACCATCATCAAAAGGATATGTTTTATTTTCTATTGCTTTTTTTAACAATTCTTCATTTGCACAAAACCGATATCTAGGATGACTATATGTATAAAGTTTATATACCATTTCCTCTGGAGTCATACACCAAGAAAAATGACAACCCACCTTATTAGCCACAATCTTGCCAACATCTCTAAAATTACAGGGATATTGACCCCTAAATATACCATATTTAGTTGCAATAGGAGAAACAAAATCTTTATCTTCCCATAAATAATTCATCTTATAGAAAAATTGGTGTAAATTTAGTCTCACAACATCATTGATTTCGACCTCGCTTAAAATATAATCATACGATTCTCCATAAATAATCTCATCTGCATCAACAGAAAATATGATATCCTCATCATCAAATACCAAATTTGTCATAAATGAACTTCTCATGACTGGTTCGTTTATTTGATGAATAGAATTTTCATCGTTGTGTGCCTCTACAACATCTTCGCTAATATCACAAGGAAGATATATAATTTTATCTTGAAGTTCCTCTGGAAACAGATGTTTATATTCTTCAAATATAAACTTCCTTGGTTCTCCTGTGTGTGTTCTATTATACTCACATATAATAAATTTATCTATATGATTATAAGATTCTATGAGGTTCATCACCAAAAACTTAATCTCATGAGGTACATAAAAATATGTCTTCAAATATATCATATCAATCTCCAAATACTATAATCTTTATTTCCACCATTATATAAATCCAACCAAAATTTATCCTTTAACCTCGCTCTACTTTCTACCCACTCTTTGTTGTGTATTATTTTCTTTTCTTTTCCTATAAATCCCGCACAAATACAAAAAGTAGATGGACTAGAGATTATATAATCACACTCGGTCATTGTATTAAAATCATAAGCATATTTGCTTCTATCGTTTGTATTCTCTCCCAAACTATAAGATATTTTTTCTTTTTGTAGATGCTCCTTAACCAATCCAAACGCCGGTAATGTCTCATCGTCTGTAAAAATAATAATATTACTAACTCTATTCCTTATTGATTCTATTGCTTCTATGTAATAATTTCCACTCAAAATTGCGTTATTGTTCCATTCGTGAAAATCAGTACCCCTAAAATGTATAGCCACACTAATACCCTTGACATATTTTTTTATTTTAAGTTTGAAAACATCTCTTGTTGGTATAGTATTCCAATCAAAAAATACTTCTCCTAAACAGGGTGGTAGATTGTGTGTTGGTGGTTTTTCTATTGTCCACATCTCACCAGAAAACATTTTATATCCGTCCCAAGGAAAACAACACCACCTGTTAGAAAAATCTTTTGCTGCAAGTTGAACAAGGTTGTTGAAATATAAAATTCTATTACCAAATCCCCAATCAGAAGGCATAGAATCTATTGATATTACTGGTTGCATTTCCACCCTCTTTCCTTCCAATAATCATACAAAAAAGAACGAATATCATTATGTGTTGGTGTTTTCCATGTTGCGTGTTGGTCTACACCAAGAGTGGGGTTGATATCGCCCCAATTATCTTTCTCTTGTATTGTTTGTGTAGGTAGATATGTTTCTATGCCACCGTGTATCTGACAAGAAGCACAAAAATGTATATCCTCTCCGTTATCAAAAGTAGGAGCAGGTTCTCTCCACATATAATTTATCCAAGAAGTTTTAAAAAACCAACAATGACCAACTATGTCACACTTAATGGGATTATCATTAAACATACCATCACATAACCCACACCCAAACCCATTATGGTTTCTACAATTTGCACCAACAATACAATTTTTTTCATCACACAATTCTTTGCAATGAGAAAGCCAATTATTAGCAGGTATTGTATCATCATCAAAAATGGCAGTATATTCAGAATCAAATAATAGAGGTAAAGTAAATCTTCCGTGAAACTTAAAATTCATATCTTTTGAATGAACATGTTTAAATTTGTATTTGATTTTCAGTTTTGATATATCAATATGAGATTCGTTTTGATAAACATATACATCACCAATATTTGCTGTTTGGTTTGATATTGCATCTAGTTGTTCTTCAAGATTATCTCTTTTCCAAACAGTCAATATAATATTTATATCATCCATAAAAATTTTCCACAATCATCTTAGTAGTATCGAATGAACCTTTTCTTGAACAATTTTCCTCATACCAATCTCTACCGTTTTTTGATAAACTATTCCACTCTTCTTCGGTAATATTTTCTACAATGTCTAAAACATCTTCTGGTGTATTTGCTGTAAGATAGTGTACACCTTCTGTCATGGGTCTGTAAAAATCAAGACTGCAACCCTCTGTATAAATTGGAACTGTTCCTAATCCAAGATATTCAATTTCTCTATTGCACTTTGGACCATATCCCGGCAATACCAATCCAAATTTTGAATGTCTCACCTTGTCTAAATATTCTTCTTGTGTGTATGGATACCTAGTATCAGCCGATGCTATAGGCATACTAAACAATTCTACACCACACGACCAATCGTAACGAACTCTATTTTTGTGCTGTATTTGGTTTTCAATTTTTCCTAAAAATATAGAAGATATGTTTCTATCATAATATGATAATATACCCTTCTCTATTTCTTTTTCTAACTTCTTAGGATGTCTAGACCAAAAAATCCAAGGAAAACAATTTTCACAATTTTTTTGCATATTTGAAAACAGTGCATAATTCCACCTTTCTGGTAAAAAATCAAATCTGGCATACTCATATAAAAGAATATTACCCACACCACCTATCCAACAAAATCTATCATTACTTTCTTCTATTTCACAGTAATCAGACTCTTCCCACATTCCCAATAACTCTCGGAATGTGTCTCCCTTATGACACGAATGGTTTAGATATATTTTCATTATAATAAAAATTTCGCATGTTTGAATTATTATTAAATAATTCTTTCATTTTCTTTGCTACTTCGTTGTCAACATTCAACAATTTTTTGGTAATTTTTCCTCTAGCATCACTAGGTTCGCCAGCCCATTTTGTAACATCATTTTCTTCAATAATAGATAATACCATATTTTGCTGAGATGTCAATACAATACTGTTATATTGATTGTTTTTTATTTCTGTGCATGGGAAACTTGCGTGTTTCTTTTGGTCGTCAATGGGACAATCTAAAAAATGTTTTTCTAAATAAGTTTTATCTTGTATATTTATAAAGGTATTCGTCATAAGATATTGGTCTTGTGCCCAAGGCAAATCTGATTTGTTGTTATAATAATCATCAAATGTTTTTGGTAGGTTTGGTATATGTTTTGGTTTGAATCCAGACAACCCACCCAACATATCACAACCCTGTTCGTGATAATGGTTGATATTAGACCTCATAGTTTGAATATGGTAATTATCACTTTCTTCAAAAAACTTAGTGCAAAGAACCTCGTTTCTGTTTGGTAAAGAATCAACATCTCTTGTAAAGAAACATCCCACATCAGAATCCCAACAAGGCATCATTCTCCACAACATAGGTTCAGATGTGGTTTTATATTGTCTTTCTATTATTCTAACATCACAATTTGCAACCCTAAAAATTTCAAACAAAGGGTGGTATTGTGTACTATCTGTTGTATAAATTCTTACACTGATATTAGGATACAGTATAGAATTCATTATCAACAAACTAGGTATATTGTACCAATATCGTCTGGAATCCATTCTGTTTTCATCCCATATTCTGTGAGAATGCATAACAATAGGTTCAAATATACAATATGAAATAACTGTATTCATTTTATATTTTCAATTTCAAAATTTTTATTTCTTCTTTCTTCAAACACTTTTCCGTCTTTTTGATACATTTCTTTATTTTCATTTCTTGCATGTAATTCGTCAAATGGTTCATTTGTCCATTCGTGTCTGAACAAGCAAACAGAGGAAATTGCGAGTTTATTTGACATAAGACATGATAATGTCATTTCATTATCACAAAATAATGAAGTATATGATGGATGGTATAAATAACCAAAAGATTCATACAAATTCCAACCAATGACAGGAAGAGTCATTAAAAAATCATTTTGTGGTCTAAGTCCATCATAAAACTTAATCGCACCATTCATGTTTGGAAATTTATCGTTCATTCCTTCTACTATAATATCATCAAAAGCCTCAAAACAAGGAACCATATCATCAGATAATAACAAAATAATGTCTGCGGTTTCCCCCTCAAGATTTGCATTACATGCTTCAACTTTTGTTTTAGAATTTCCGTAATGATATATTAAATCTACCTTTAAACCATCCAACCAGTTTCTAATTTCGGAAGTATTCATCGTAGAATCATCTTCGTCCATTGTTATAACAAACCTAATATCGTGCTTTCCTGATAGATATTTTATAGTTTTTTCAAGGACATGTTTAAATTTGTCTGGGCGATTTCTTGTTGGGAATTTTATCAATAATTTAGTCATAATAAAAATAATATTTTTCTATTTGCTATTTCCTATATGATATTTGGGAATAAGTTCCCATTTATCCTTTTCCTGATATGATAGAATCTTTATCTGAGCAATACTTGCTTGATTTTTATAATCCTCATCTTCCAACGGTTCCAACAAACCCCATTCTTCTAATAATTTCACTATGGTATTTCTTCTTGAAATATCGTTTTCAGATATATCAGATTCTAAACCATCAAGAAAAAATAATTCCTTAAAATGCATAATAGCATAACGACCTCGTTTATGTAAAATATGACAGGATTGATATAATTTATTTTCTTTTCTTGATGATATTCCTATTCGAGTTAGGGTTTCTTTCACTTTCAAAAAATCATCCTCATTCAACAATTCAATTTCTATACCCAATCCCTGAAAAATATCTTCCAATTCTTCCATTATAATTCTCTTTCACTAAAAATATGCTTATTATTACTACATATATGTAGTCTTTAGAAATTTTCAGGAATCATATCTCTTATTTTTTGAATATCTTCTTCGGAAATAATAGATAATATATCTTTTGCTTTCTTATTAGAATATCCATATACTTTCTTAATTAATTCTAAATCTTTGTATTTTTCCTCTTTAAACCACTTACTAAATCTCTTTCTTTTACGAACAGAAAATCTAAGATAGTCAAAATGTAATCGTTTTTCTATTTGATTTAGACGATTCATCTCATTAGAATAAAAAATAGTATCCGGAAAATAAGAAAGACATCTGTTTATAATAAATGGAACATATTCCTTTTCTGCCAAATCGTCACCATCAAACAAAGATTCTTTTGAATAATTTATTGCTGTTAAAAAATCACCTAATTTCATCTGTCTAATATAGCAATAATATGCTCTCTTCTAATAACATCAAAGTCATCATGTGTTCCAATTCTGCTTCTGGCATCATATAAAATCGTATCACCTTCTTTGAAATTTACTGTTGGAATTTCTCCATTGGAAATTGGAAGTCCACTTCCCATAGAAATAATTTTTGCTTCTGCAAAGGTACTTGAAAGTACCTGACTCTCTTTATAGATGATACCTCCTTCTGATACCTTCTCTTCATCATAATCGAATTTTTCTACAATAATAAAATCACCCTGTGCTTTTACTTTACTCATTTAAAATTTACCTCCATCATAAGTTCTATTAAACATGCTGTTGTATTTATCTCCGTGTCTGCTACAAACGCTTCTTTGTATTGGTACTCTGCTAAAATAAGGATACTTGCGGGTATGCTATGTGGTGACAAATAATCTTTCAAATAATCATATATCTTTCTAAAAATTTGAGTTTGGTCATTATCAAGATTTCTTACAACCCACTTTCTAACATTTGCAAAATCTTTTTTCTTCATATATCCCATTAAATCCTTAATCTCAATTTCACCCAACTGATTCAATATACCAATATCGATTGTACCCGATACAGAATATCTTTGGAGTTCATTTAAAATTCTTCTAAAGTCTGGAAAATGTTTCATTATCATTTCAACTAAAACTTTATCCTCGTATGAAACTTCTTCTTCATCCAAAATATATTTTATTCGTTCTAAAAATGTTGATGCTAATTTTGGTTTTTCATCAACAGGAATAGAAAACTCAACACCTGTACATCTAGAATGGATAGGCTTAATAATTCTGTTTTTGTAATTACATGTAATGATAAATCTACAATTTTTAGAAAATTCTTCTATTGCACCCCTAAGTGCAGGTTGAATACTTTGAGCATTACTATAATCAAATTCATCAAGTATCACTACCTTTTTTGCAGATGATAAAGAAATGGTACTAGCAAAATCTCTAATTGTTGTGCGAAGTGTGTCAATGTTTCCTGATTCTGAGCAATTAATCAAAATCCAATCTGCTTGCAATTCATTACATAATGCCTTTGCAACGGTGGTTTTTCCACACCCTGCTTTACCAGAAAACAAAAGGTTTTGTGCTTCTCCGCTTTTCACCATATTTTTAAATGTGGTTTTTATGTCAATAGGAAGAATACACTCATTAATTGTTTGGGGTCTATATTTTTCAACCCACAAAAACTCTTTCACCAATTCAATCATAATAAAAAATTATCCTTTATTTTTTGTTGTTCACTTGTTCTTCTATCCATTTATATGTTTTTTCAATTCCCTCTCTTAGTGGTTTAGAGGGAGACCATCCTAATTTTTCTTTGATTAGTCTATTGTCAGAATTTCTTCCGCGAACACCCAACGGTCCCGTTTTATTGTCTATTGTAATGTCTTTTCCAGAAATGTCAATAATCATTTTCGCAAAATTATTAATACTAACCATTTCATCCGACCCAACATTCAACGGTCCGTGTTCATCAGAATTCATCAATATCAACGAACCCTCGATACACTCATCAATATACAAAAAGGAACGAGTCTGTAACCCATCTCCCCACACCTCTATTGTGCCACCGTCCTTCGCCTCAGCAACCTTTCTACAAAGAGCAGCAGGTGCTTTTTCTCTACCACCATCCCATGTTCCTTCTACACCAAATATATTGTGGTATCTAACTATCTTTACATCCAATCCGTGGTTCCTCATGTAAGACAAATACAGCCTCTCTGAGAAGAGTTTCTCCCAACCATATTCACTGTCTGGGGCTGCGGGATAAGCACTGTCCTCGGTGCAATTTGGATTGTCAGGGTCTAATTGATTATATTCAGGATAAACACACGCCGAAGAAGAATAAAACACCCTGTTTACATTATTTTTGTAACACCTTTCAACCATATTCAAGTTCACTAATGAAGAATTATGCATAACCTTTGCATCATGTTCTCCTGTAAATATATATCCAGCACCGCCCATGTCTGCTGCCAACTGAAATACTTCGTCAATTTGTCTATCAAATAAACTATCACATACTTCGGGATTTCGTAAATCACCCAACACAAATCGGTCTGCCGGAGATTCACTAAAATCTGGGTATTTCACATCACAAACACACACCCAATGTCCCTGTTCTTTTAATATTTTTACTAAATGGCTTCCAATAAAACCACCTCCACCGCATACGATAATATTTTTCATATTTATCCTCCTTCGTATTTTGAATCTGATTCCAATGCAATATAATATTGTAAACCTAAATCTTTATGGACAAATTTACTAACAACATCTTTACAAATGAATACAGAATAACTTCCTTGAAATAATTTTAAATTTTCTACTTTATAATAAAACTCAAACGAATCATTATTTTCGTTTTTACCAAGACATACAATATAACTATTAGTTGTGGATGTTTTTTTATCCAAAACAACTAATTCTATAATTCCCTCATCATTTGAACGAATACACAAATCTGTAAGTTGTAAAACAGAAGCGGCTTTCATAATTTCGTTAAAATTATCTTCCGACAAATCAAAACTAACAGCAACTTCTGGCATTTTAATTTCTTTTTTGAGTGTAGTAAGAAGAGAAGGTTCACTATAATAAAAATGTACAGTGCCTCCATTATCACCTTCAATGTCCACATAATTATCATAAAATGTAAATTTTGGTTTATTGAATAAAGAGATTGTTCCTAAAAATTTATTCAAATCCCAAATACCAAAATTAACAGGAAATGTTTCATCTACTGTTGCTTCTCCTATCACATTCTTTGCCGGTGTGATTGTCGAAATATTATTTCCTTGTTTAATTAATAGATTTGAATTCAACAAAGAAAAGTTTTTCAATATATTTAGTGTTGTTTTCGATAGTTCCATAGTATTTTTTTCCATAACAATTGTCATAATTTATTCTCCATTATTTATTAAAATAATCATAATCCGTGATGTCGTCATACATTCCTTGTTCCAAGTCTTTTAACATTTTCTTTTTGATATGTCGGTTTGCTCTTTTCTTATTCTTTCTTGTTTCTTTTTTTCTAATATCCTCAATATTATCCTCAAATTTTTGTTTATTTTTTCTCTTCTTCTTATTGGACATCAAAAATCCTCAATGTTTTCCATAAAAATTTTCAATTTATGTTCTATGAAATAATTCAATAAATTATTTCTTTTTCTTTCTATTGGTTTTTCATATTCTTTAATAATTTTATTTTCATATTCTTCTGGAATAAAGTTTAAATCCACCAAAGATTGATTCCTTTTCCAATTATCTTTTTTTGACCATTCATCCAAATTATTAAAAATATCCTCAACAATATTCTTTCTGCATGAATTTTGTCTTTTTTCTTTATTTATAATCGCATCATCATCTGAAAGAATGTTTGGAATACCGTCAGAAGAATCTCCTCTAATAATATGGTCAATCAAAAAATGTTCTGGATTTTCACACACCATAAATTCATCCTTATGTGGACTATATTGCTTGACATTTGGATACCTTTGTAATTGTTGAAAATCCTTATCACTAGATATTATTAAAATATCTTCTTTGACATAATTATGCTTTGTTATAACAGCAATTATATCATCTGCTTCTGTTTTTTCAACCTCTAAATGTTTATATGGCAATTCTTTTTCTAATTCTTCCAACAAAGAATGAATCATTTTGTATGCCTTATCCCAATCCATGTCGGATTTTTCTCTTGCTTTTTTCCTATTAGATTTGTAATTTGAAAATATATCCTTTCTCCAATAATTTCTATTATCATGACATATAATCAATTCCCCATAATTTTTGTAAAATTTATTCCTATAATATCTATATGATTCTAGTACAAGAATACGAAACATATCCATATTCATATCAGAAGACTCTTTCAACATCTTATACAAACAAGCAATCATTATTTGATTATTATCAATAAGTATCATGTAAAACTACCGCCATCTACAATATCAGGGGTTATTTCTTTCCAACCAGAATTTTCATGTAGAGGTCCCATACCAATATCAATATCTTGATTTGCCAAATATGTTTTATTGTTATAAGAAACAATATCACCTTCTTTATATTGAATATACTCACCAGAACTATCTACAACACGAAATAGACCCCTATGTCTATTATTTTTATCGTCTACTTCTCTTATCGTATTTTTGACAGATTCTTCCAAAGATTCTATATGAAAAATCAACCTCATGATAGAAACAGTTTCTGTTGATAAAGAAGGATATTGTTTTATAATTTTTCCATCAGACCAATTTTTATCCAATATCAATCCGCGAATAACATCATATCCACTGTCTCCGTGTTCTTTAGATACTTTATTCCAAATCCACCAATCGCTAAAAAACATTATACTGTTACCAATTCTTCTTCTTTGGTTGGTAATGTGACACATCCACTAATATATAAAAACGCTTTATATGGGTCTATGTTTGCAGATGGTCGTCTGTCCTCAATGTGTCCCCTATATTCATTGTTTATTGTTGAATGTGGAATACGAACAGATGCCCCTCTATCAGACTCTCCATAGGTAAACTCAGCAACATCTGATGTTTCATGTTCTCCTGTCAATCTTCGTTCATTACCACTTCCGTAGTATTCAACATGTTCAGAATGAGACTCTTTTAGCATTTCACAAATCTCTGTGACATATTCTTTTCCGCCTTCTTCCCTCATCTTTTTATCAGAGATGTTAATATGACAACCAGAACCGTTCCAATCACCTTCTACTGGCTTAGGGTCATATGAAATATACTTTTCGTGTGCTTCTGCCAATCTATTAAGAATATATCTTGAAACCCACAGTTGGTCTGCACAAGAAATTGCAGGTGCAGGACCAAGTTGATACTCCCACTGCGACTTCATAACTTCTGCATTCGTGCCATTGAAATTGATTCCCGATTGTATGCAGAACTGTGCATGGGTTTCAACAATTCTTCGGTGTGTGTTTATGATGTGTTTACCACCAACTCCACAATAATATTTACCTTGCGGTTCAACAGAATCACCATAATCCCAACCATCAGGGTAGTTTGTGAGGGAATCCACCAATAAATATTCTTGTTCAACACCAAACCAAAGGTCGTTTTGGTCTTCCAATTCATTAACAAAATCTCTAAGTTTTGCCCTATTATTGGATTCGTGTGGTGTGTCATCTGTATTGAATACTTCACATAAAACTATGTAAGAAACATTATCTCGTTGATTGTTTGAAAAGGGGTTTCCAAAAAATCTAACAGGCTTCAAAATCAAATCGCTATTTAATGATTCTGATTGATTGGTACTAGAACCGTCAAACGACCATTGTGGGATTTGCTTCATCACATCCTCAAATGAGATGGGTTTTTCTTCATCTCCAAATTCAATAGGAATATATCTAGTTTTGCTTCTGATGTTATTATCATCATATCCATCAATCCAAACATATTCTAGTTTTGCTAATTTTCTCATTACGACTTATTCTCCTTTATAGAAATTCACTTTACATTTATGTATACTACCAAAAAATAATAAAATGTCAACATTATTTCTTTATTTTACTAAAATTACCTTTTTTAACAAATTCAATATAGTTATCAAATTTGTCTGTCATACCTTCTTTATGTGAGATAACAAACACATTAGATTTGTTTCCAATACTTTTTATAATCCCCAGAAACTCTTCTGTTCCTGTCATATCTAACGAACTATCAAACACTTCATCCAGAATCAATATGTTACAATTGACACTATTCTTCATTCTTGACACATCTCTCCACGCCAATAGTAAAGACAAATCTATTCTTAGTCTTTCTCCTTCACTGAAACTCTGATATGTAAACTCGTCTCGGTATCTGCTTTTTATAGTTTCATTGAAATTCTCGTCCAACTCAAACAAACAAAAGAAATCTAAATCTTTCAAATATCCATTTATTAGTTTATTCATTACCGGAAGGTATTGCTTTATAATTTTTGATTTGATTCCACTGTCCTTCAATAAAGTAGCAGCAATTTCATAATAATGTTTATCGTCTATATGTTCTTTTCGTTCGTTTGTTTCTCCGACACCCTCTCCAACCAACTGTTGAAGTATGTCGTTTTCTCTATCAACTTCAACAGATTCGTTTAAAATGTATGTGATGTTGTCTTGAAGTTTGCTGATATATTGATTATGTGATGTAATAATGTTTTGATTTTTACTTATTTCTCTTTCAAGGTTACCTATTTCATATAGTGTTTTGTTTATATCACTCAAACGAGATTCTACATTCTTTATCTCGGTTGCTATATCATCCAACCCACTTTCAATTTCATCTTTTCTTTTTGTTTTTTCATATATTGCACATGTCTTGTGTTCTTCATTTATATCTTGTTTGCATGTTGGACAATTGTCTATACCATCAAAGAATTGTATTTCTTTCTTTATTCTTTTTATGTTGTTTTTCATTTGCTTTTCAAGGTCTTCAATTTTTAGCAATTTATTTTCAACACCATCTTTATCATAAATACTGTCCATCAATATTGATACTTTTTCTTCATAATCTTTAATATTTTCTTGATTATTTACCATTTGTTCCTTGATATCTTGAATCTCTTTCTTATTGTTGTCTACTGAATCAATAGACTTCTTCTTCAACTTGTTGATATATTCTTTTTTTGTTTCTATTTTTTCTTTAATGATTTCCAGTTTAGTGTCTATATTTTTTATTTGTTCTTTGGTCTGTTGTATTCTGCCTTTAATGAGAATATTCATCACAGAGAACACATTGATGTCCAATAAATCTTCTACGACAGAACGCCTATCCGCAGCAGTCAGTTGCATAAAAGGAATATAATTAGACGAACCCAATATAACAACTTGACAAAATGCTTTATATGTCATTTTCAATATATGTTCTTCAAGGATTTTCTGGTAATCTTTAGACCTTGATTCTTGAGGGAGCATAATATCATTTTTATAAATTTCAAATTCTTTTGGTTTCAAACCCCTGCGAACAAAATAATTATCCGAACCTATAGAAAATTCTATTTCAACCATACAATCTTTGTTGTTTATAGAATTTGTCAACTGTGGTATATTTACACCACGAAAAGACTTACCAAACAACACAAAAGTCATAGCATCCAAAAATGTTGATTTACCAGAACCATTAATACCACTAATAAGAGTGGTATTGTATTTGGTTAAATTAAACTCAGTAAAGTTATTTCCGTATGAAAGAAAATTCTTCCATCGTATTTTAGATAAAGTTATCAAATCGCCAAAGACTCCATATATAATTCCTTTATTATCTTTTTCATTTTATCTTTATTGTGAATCTCTTTCATTGTGTCTATTTCGTTATTAATAATTGTAACAGTATCTTGTGTCAAATCAACTATTTCTTCCTTAGTCCAATCAGAGGTATCGATATCTTCGACTGTTGTGATTTTAGCAACACCAGAATTATCAAGAGCATCTATAAAAGAATCAAAAGAGATTGGATATTTTTTACACTCAATATAAAGTTTTACATAAGAATCCTTATAAATTTCAAAATCTTTCTTATTAACTTTAATTTCTCCTGATTCATCATTATATCGCAAAGTATGAAACATCTTATATGGGTTTGGTATAAACTCAAGACTTCTATTGGAAGTATCAAATATATGGAACCCCTTCACTTCATCCAAATCTGCAAAGGTTATTTGATATTGTGTTCCCAGATAATATATGTTATCCTTTTCCTGTCTACAATGAAAATGACCAGATAATACTTGCTCAAAGCGTTTGAATATTTTTGCATCCAATCCACCACTAAACTTCATTCCCCGCATAACCTGATAACCATTCAATTCTAAATGACCTACAAGTATAGGAGAAGAAACTGTCTCAATAAACTTCATTGATTCATCATAGTTTTCTTTGTTTATCCAAGGCAGAAAAGCAACAGAAAGACCATCAAAATCCACCACAGTAGGAGTTTCGTGTACTATAATATCATTACCAAATAGTTCTTTTGGAGAATTTACTTTATTGCTATTACGATAATATACATCATGGTTTCCTAATATACAGTGTAGTGTGATATTATTGTCTTTTAATTTGTTGATAAATCTTTCTCGGAATTGATTTAGTATGCTAAAATTAACAAACTTTCGTCTGTCCATCAAATCTCCCGCATGGATAATAGTATCAATGTTGTTTTCTTTTAAATATGTAAAAAATATATCATCAAAAAATTTCATGAAGTAATCAAAAAATAACTGCGAGTCACCCCTCGCAGATATATGAGAATCATTTATCAGTGCTATCTTCATTTTTTTCATCCTCTAAAACAGAATCAAGTGTACCCTTTTTATTAGAATTCTTTTTCTTTTTTGGTGTAAACTTTTTCACATCATTATTATTAAGATTAAAATGTTCTAATAAAATTTCTTTATCTTCTTTTTCCTTATTATCAAAATAATTTTCTCGATAATAATTAGTCAATATTCTTTCTTTATCTTTCTCTTGTATATACTTATATTTAATATATGATTGTTTCTTTTCTTTTTCTATTCGTCTCAAAAACGCATAATAAATTATTTGTGTAAAATATGAAAATGGATTTTTAGATTTATCGGGGTCAAAATTGTGTGCATATAATAAACAGTTTTCTATCCCATCTCCTATCATCTCTTCCCTGTATGGGTAGTTCATAAAATTTGGTCTATATGACAAATGCTCTGCTATCTTTAAAAAACATTCCCCAATATATTCTGTTATTGGTGGTCTACTTTCATCAGTGTTTTCTGCTTCTTTAACTAAAATTTTCCATTCTATCATTGCCTGATAAAATTCTTTGTTATTTACATATTCTCTAGTTTCTTTTTTTTTAGCCATTTTTATCCATATTAAATTATTCCTATATTTTATTCAATTATTATATTATATTAAAATTATATTGCAAGAATTATTTTAAATATTCTTCGGGGTCAATCTCCCAATCTGTCCATTTGTTTCCAAAATCTTCTCTATCCTGTTCATCACCTGTATAAATATCACTTATATTTTCACCGTCACCATATAATAAACCATTCATAATTTCATCAAGAACAAACGGGGGCAACTGTATATTTGTTAATAGTATATGCTTTAAATAATTCATTAGATTTGGAATATAATCATCTATCGGTTCTTCATTTTTTGTTGTTTCATCATCTGTTATTTTATCATCAGGAGAAAACACTATTTTGTTTTCTGTTGGGTCTAAATCTTCTTTCTCTTTTTCTAAATCATATAATTTAGATGCTGAATTATCCGGTGTCAAAAAAGTGGCAATATGGTTTTTTGGAATTTCAACAACGATTTCATTTGTAAATTGTAACCAATCTTTTAATATAGTAATTTCTTTTTTTTGTCCAAATGCATCGAAAGACATACTAGATTTGAATACCATAGGTCTTTCAATAATATATCTACCTTTTTTTTGACCCAATATTTTGGTAATTATATCTTCACCGCTTCGTAATTTTAATATTCTATATGAGGTATTCATTTATAATCCCTTTATAATTGAACGAATATGTTTTCATAATCAAACATCTCTCTTTCATATATTTTAATTCTCTCCTGTAAATGTCTGTATGTGTGGTTTACATACTTCAAATATCTAAAATCATCACTTATATCATAAAGTTTTACTTTATTTTTTGTGTTTGTCCGTCTTAATCCTCGTCCAATAGACTGCAACACACGAATAACAGAACGAGATGGTGATGCAAACACTATATTATTTATATTTTTTATATTTATTCCCGTAGAACATGTTCCATATGATGCTACTAAAACAGCATCTGTTTCTTTATCAAGAATGTGTCGAATTTCTTCTCTTTGTTCAACATCAGTTTTTCCGTGAATAAGAAATACTTTTTTGTTTTGACATTTGCTTTTTATATTTTTATGTAAAGGAATCCCATGCTCCTGAACATAATTGAACAGTATTAATGTATTTCCTTTTATTTTGCAGCACAAATCAATCAAAAAAGTATTCCTCTTATTACTATTTATCAACCATTTTATCTCATCATTATAAGAAACTCTTTTATTTTCTAATATTTCTTTAGGTGTGTATTTTAGAGTTATACACTCTATTTTTAAAGTGGAAAGTAAATCCTTTTTCATTAAATCTTTTGTGTTTGTCACTTTATAAACCCGCCCAAACAAACCCTCTATCACCAATTTATGTGTCAGAGAATCATCTAATGTTCCAGTAGTACCAACACGATACGGACAATTCTTCAATTTTGTCATTATTCCTGTTAGAGATTTTGCTTTAAATAAATGACACTCGTCTCCAAATACAGCACCAAATTGGTGAAAATATTTTTCTGGCATTTTATACAAACTCTGCCAAGTAGATATAACTATATTTTTATCTGTATCTTTACTCTTTCCAGAAAAAATGGTGTGACAGTTTGTATCCACATCCCAGCCTAGTTTTTCTGAATAATCCTTAAAATCATTATACATCTGAGAAACCAATCCTGTAGTGGGAACGATAATTAATATTTTTTTATCCTTTGATATAATATCACAATAATATCTCATTAAAGAATAAATTATCAAAGATTTTCCTGACCCCGTAGGAGACAAAAGTAAACATCTATTTTTGTTTATGGAGGTTGTGATTGCATCAACTTGATGCTCATACGGGGTAAAGGGGAGTTTTAAATAATTTTTTAGATATTTAATAATATGTTCATTTGATATATTATTTTCTTTTACATCAAAATTGTGAATTTTTATATTATAATTTCTATCTTTGATAAACTGGGCAACATAATCTAATAAACCCGCATATATTGTCCTTGTGTGTAGATTAAACAATCTGATACGACCGTCCCATAATTTGTTTTTGTATGCGGGAGTATATTGGTAATTTGGAACCTTAAATGTGAAATAGTCCGATAATTCTTTTGCCAATCCCTTTTCACAACCTATCTTAATAAATACATCGTTATATGGATATATTTCAATGGTGTCATAATCATACTCCATTGGTAAATTTTATCCAATCTATTGCTTCTCTAATTAACCATTGTCTATTAATTATCATTTTTATGACATTTTCCAAATAATCAACTTTTGATTTTTGATATTCCATTTTCCCCTTTATGGCTAGGATATCCTCATCAGAATCTATAAATTTTTCAATATCTTGTTTCAATAACTTGAAATCAAATTGTTCCCAGCCAAACCCTTCCAATTCTTCTTGACTTAGTTTTCCTGTGTAATACAACCACTTATATTTCCTCATTCTCTTAAAATCGCTATCATATTTGAAATATATCAATTTTTCATCATTGAGGATGATAATATATTTATTGTGTAGTTGAGGGGTTTTTATTGCTTCTTTATCCAACTCAGTGTGGTCAATTTCTATGTCGGTTTCCACTTGTTTTCTTATATCTTCTAATCGCATAATAACTCCTTAAATGTGAGTATTATATCACATTTATCAGAAAAAATCAAGTGTTTAATGGAACAATATCATAACTTCTGTATTGAAATGTTGCTGTGGCTAAAACCGGTTCTGGGTCTGCAACAGCCGAATCGAAATCAATACCACCAATATTTACAGGGAAAACTCCCTTATATTGAACAGAAAGAATAGGTCTATATGCACTCGACATTATTATCATTTCCGCATCTGTTTGTTGTTGTTTCTTGGAAACATTTTCAGTGAAATTTTCCATCGACCCCATCGACTTCATCCAATCAAAAATTTCTAACCAGTTTTTCATATTTTCATCAACTATAAAAGAAATCTCTAATACACCAAAATCATACAATGTTCCTGCTAGTTGAAGTCTTGTTCCATATTTCGTTGGTTGTTCTACAATACCAAAATCCAACGAGGGTATATTTGCTTTTTGACAAAAGTATGTCACATATGGAATTCTATCAATTGAAAATTTAAAAGAATTATTTAGTAAATAATTATCTGTGCTTGGTTGCCTATTTGATGCAACTTCATAATCTTTATTTGTTCCAAAAGTATATCCAATAGACATTATAACAATTCTCCTTATAATATGTATAAAAAGAAAGGGAGTCCTTTTCGGGACTCCCTAACTTATGATTACTATATCACTCTATCTTATGTACCTGAACCACCGTGTAGGTTTAGGATTCGGAAGATTCGATAGTATTGGTTCTTACGAACAGTGAGTGTTTCACCGTCTGGTGTACCGTTGTTTGTAGGACCGGTTGTAACGAATGGGTTACTTACCATACCGTAACGAGTCTTGAACCCGATTTTTGGTTGGAAGGTGTTTTCACCAACTGCACGAACCATTTGTAGCGGAACATATGGGCAGTAGAACAGTCCTGCATCGTATGGGCTGCTACCTCTATACCCAACACACGCATAATTCGTTGGAACATTAACAGAGTATGATGTTGAATTAGCAGTTGCATATGGGTCAATATAAACTTTATACTTACCATTGAGAACACCTGCAAAAGTATTACCAGTATCATCAATGTTAAGATTTACATTCAACGCAGGGGAGATGTTTAGGAATCCACCCATTGCTAAGGCTGCTGCTGTATCTGCATCACAGATGACGAAGTTGCCCTTTCCTCTACGAGTTTGCTTCGCAATAACATTGGCTTCTCGTTCGATTTGGAACATGAGACCACGCCATCGTTCTGCACTCCATCGACCATCTGAGTCATTCAGAATGTCGTAGATACCACCCACAGCCACTGGATTATATGGAGGTCCTACTGCTGCACCCATGTACGTCAAGTCCTTCTGTTGGCAACCAAGTTTCGCAACACCATAGATGGTACGAACAATTTCTCGGTTGATTTCAGCAAGAATTTCTGTGCTGAGAATGTTTGCTAGTTCTGTTTCGGCATCAATACCGTGAACTGCTTTCAAGTCTTGTGCTAGTTCTGTGGTATATTCTGCTTTCAATGCACGGGTCTTAGCAGTTACAGATGTTCGTTCGATGCTGAATGCCATTTCTTTGAATGTATATCCAGTACCACCAAGTGATTCTGCTGCTTGTCGTCCCATACCCTGTCGAATACTAATATCACCAGCAGTATAACCCAAGAATGGGTCAAATGCTTGTGCGGCTGTTTGACCACCTGTACCACCAAGATTACCCACTTCATCGAACAGTGCTTCGTTTGTACCAGTACCATCGTCTTCATATTGTGCTTTAAGAGCAAAGATAAGACCTGTTGGGGCACTCATTGGTTGTACACCTGCAATATCGTATGCGATAAGATTAGGCATAGCACGACGAACAAGACTGATTAGAATTGGGTCATAACCACCCATCGGTCTTTGTTCACCACCAACACCCTTTAAACCAGAATCAGTAGCAACATTAAGAGGTGCTTCTTGTAGGTTTTCTTCTCGTAATGCTGATTCTTGGTTTTCTAAAAGTGCTGCGGTTACCTTCTTTCGATAACCGTCTTCTATTGTTGCGACATCAGTGTGGTCTAAAATGGGTGACCATTTTTCTACCAATGTGTCGTATGGTGTAGTTTGACTAAAATTCATTTTTATTCTCTCCTTGTGAGTTTATTAAATTCTTCTCTATATCTATATTTTTCTATATTTTAAGAAATATGATTGTCTCGTTTATTTTTCATGGTACGACCAAGTGTTGACATATATGATTGCATCGATTTGGTCATATCCACTAATTCTTCTTTATCTCCATCAAAATCAAAACTGGAAGAGCCTTCTGGTGGAAAATAACTTTCTTTTATAATATTCAATTTATCTTGGAATTGCTCTTCACTATCAAATTCTATACCTTCTGATAATGTTCTTAGTTTCTCGACTTCGATATCAGACAATCCACTTGAACACTCTGTAAATGCTTCTTCACATTTACTGCCAAGAACATCTTTTCTTAAATTAATATTGTTTCTAATTTCATTATCTAGTCGTTCTCCTAATTCTTCTATCTTGCTTTCATAATCACCAAGAATGTCATATTTTTCATCCGGAATATCAACATAGTTGGATTCAAACAATCCTTTAAGTCCAACTAAGAAATTCTCTGCTACATCCGCACGAATACCGTTTTCGATTTCAAGTTTGTTTTCTTTCATCCACTGTTCAGCAACATATCCTAAATAATCGTCTAATTGTTCTGCTAAATCGGACGAAACTGTCTTGATACCTTCTTCAAGTTTAATTTTATATACTTCTTTAATTTCTGCTTCAATAACATTAACTCTTTCATTAATAGCAGTTTCAAAAATAACTGTTGCCTTATCCTTAAACTCTTCTGATAATTCTTCACCTTGAAACATAACTTCGATATGCTCTTTCGCGGGAATTACCAACTTAGGGTCTTTTTTACCCTTTGCTTTTCCTTTGATGCCAGCCTTGTTCTTACCAACTTTACCTTCTGTACCTTTATCAGTGTCAATCTTTGCACCCTTGCCGGTTGCATCTTTATATAGATTAGGGTCTTCCTCTGATTTGGTGTCAAGAGTTTTTGTTTCAGAACCTTCTTTTACTTCATCGTCATCATCGTCATCATCACCATTCTTACCATTCTTACCATTCTTACCGTTCTTTTTCTTCAACCAAGGAGGTAGTTCGCCCTCATCGACTTCTTCTTCTTCATCGTCATCATCGTCATCATCGTCTTCGTCTTCATCAGAATCTTCTTTTACTTCCTCTTCATCATCTTCATCTTCATCATCGTCATCGTCATCTTCTAAGATGGTTTCAAGGTCAAAATCTTCTAAATCATAATTATCCTCAATAACCTCTTCGGTTTTGATATCATTTTCTTCAAGCAATTCTCCGGCGAGAATTCTTCGTGCTGTTTCAACTGGGTCAATATGTTCCATTGATGGTACTCCTTGATGGTAATTTATACTTACTTTCTTATATTATTTATACATTTTGTATTTTTAGGATAAAATCTTCAAATATACTCAACGTATTTGTTTCCATATCTTTTCTTGATATGGTTTTGATTATTTGTTGATATTGCTCTATTTGTTTCTGTTCCAATACTCCATTATTCCAAATCCATTCTGAACCTTCCATAATACCGTTCACAAATGCATTTGGAGCAGATGGGTCTGCCACTATATCTACAGCAGCCAGCATAAAATCACTTTGTACTTCATTGATTCCTTCTTTATTTGCTTTTAACGAACCCATCCCTCTTGATGATACACCTAATTTTGCACCTTCATCTATAAGGTTTTTGGCAATCTTACCCATAGGTGTATCCATAATTTTAGCCTTACCTATAATATCTCGACCCTCAACATGTAAAGATTTGATAATATGAGAAACCCTATCAAGATTTACTGTTGGTCCTTGCGGGTGATTTAATTCTCCCATTGCTCTATTTTTGTTCACATAACCTTCATTATATCTTTTTACTTCATTCTCTAAAATAGCCTTAGGATACATTCTACCATTTCTATTTTTAATATCAGATTGCATAAAGACACCTTCAATATAATAAGTTTTCTTTTTATTATCTTCTTTACTTGTTTCAATTAAATATTGAACATCTTCTGTCATTTCTGTTATCAGTTTCATTTATTCTACCCCAAGACTATTTTTTGACTTTTCTAATTTACGGTCTCTTTGTTTACGAAGTCTATCGTCTATCTTTTTTTTTTATCCTCATCAACATTTTTACCTTTGACCTTCTTGTTAATGACTTTCCTTCTATTTTTTAGATAATCATCAGATTCATCCGAATCTCCATCATTATCAATATCAGCATCGCCTTTGCCTACTGGGTCAAGGGTTTCACCAGAATCATCTTCTGAGTCATTGTCTTTATCTGTTACTTTTGCTTTCTTTGCTTCAAATACACTAGGAGAAATTTCTTTATATTTGTTTTCCATTACTTCTACCATTTTGGCAAATAGCAATTGCTCCGTAATTTCCTTTGCTTTAATCAAGTCTCCTCGACTCAAAAACTTAATAATATCATTTGAAATCATCTTTATTTTCCTTTGCAAAATTTAATACATTATCATACACTTCTTGTGACTCAAATATATTATTTTCCATACTTGTTCTATTATTATTATGTAGGGAATTATGAAGTCTAACTAGAAGAAATGCAGAATCTTCGTCTAAAACCACAATATTTCCGTCTCTCAACATCACTTCCTTTTCTATTCCACTACTAGTAACACTATCAAGAATACTATGAAAATCAACATCTTCTCGTACTGCTTTCATGTCCTTAGATAAATGTGAGACCAACTCGTTTGTATCCTTATCAAGACCACTAATACTGACTGTATCATTTTTTATATGAAATTTCTTTTTCTCAACTCCCATTTTGGTAATTGCTGATACAAACTTCTTTGCAGCAGAAGAATTTTTAAAATGATAATTGCTTGGTTTAATACTTTCTTTTACTACATCATCAGTAGATTCAACATATTTCATAGAATCAAAAGAAACCTCATCCCTTTTTGTTTGAAGTTGTGTATCAATTTTATCGATAACACCTGACCTAAATGCGTTCTGAAAGGTATCCATATTTTTCTTTAATGCTGCATCTAGCATTTTGTTTACATAATCGTTCATTAGTAATCTTCTCCTTTGTTGTCCCCTTCATCGTCTCCATCATCAATTTTTCCTTCTTGGGTTTCTTTTTTAATTTGATTATTAATTTCTTTTATATCTTGTTCTGATTGACCTAATACATTCTTTCTGACATACTCAATAGAATAATATTTACCAATATACTCATCTAAATCTCTAAGTATCTCCATCCTCTCTCTCATAATCTCACTTTCTTTTAATTCTGTGAAATATGAATCTTTCTTATATACAAAAGAAATATCTTTATAAACAGAAAGCCAATCTTCTTCTTTAATAATTCCTTTCAGAATCAATTGAACTTTCAGTAATTGTAAGAACAAATCGGAAAATCTTCCTCGTAAACGGTCAATCCACTTATAAAATTTTACTTCATCTCTAGTGATTTCTGCGGAACGACCCATATTAAATCCTGTATCAGTTTCAATTCTCGAAACTGGAACATTCAATGCACGATAAAGTTTCTTTACAAGATAATTAACATCTTCCATTTCACCAAGATTTTGACCACCGTCAAGAGTGGTAATCTCTGTTCCTCTACCACCTTCTCTTCGTGGAAGCCAAAAATCTTCAAGCATGGACATATGTCGTCTACCATCAGAAATTTCACCCGTGCTTGCATTATATTCTATTTTATTTTTATATCGATTCATAATATCTCTAAGATATTGTTCTGCTTTTTGTTTTGGTAAATTACCAACATCGATATAAAATATTCTTCTCTCTGGTGCCCTAGATATTCTGTAAATTACAACAGCATCTTCAATTTGTCTTAGCATATTTAACGGTCTAATTGCTTTCTGTAAATAACCAACAACTCTTTTTGTTCCACTATCCACAACACCCGAATGAACATAACAAATAGAATCGGGTGCAATTTTTAATCCGGATTGTGTGGTTGGGGTCATTGTGTTTTGGTCGGTGTCAATATAAAGGAAAAACTCTTCTACACTTTTGACAACAGGAACTATCACACCATCCTTATTCATATTTTCCTTTTCGACCTTCTTAATTTTTTGTATCTTTATGGGGTCAATAGGACGAAGTTCGGTTATTCCCTTTTTTGGATTTTTATCATCAACCATAATATGATAATATAATTTACTATCTACATACCACCTTCGGAATATATCAGTACCTTTATTTTTAAAATTGAGAATACCCATAATATTATCAAATTCTACTTCTATTTTTGATTTAATAGAATCTGATATTCCTTTAACACTATCCAAATTAATTTCTACTGGTTTATTATCATCGTCTATAACAATAGAATCATTTATGATATCTGTTAATGCCATATCAACTTCTGGAAACAATGCCATAGAACGAAATCTTCTGATGAGGTCATTCTCGTTTTTGATTTCTCCAGAAAAATCAACATATGTACCAAAAAGACCCCCACCACCTGGAATTTCAAAACTTCCATCGTAACTATCAGGAGCAACAAAAGATTTAGCATTTTTATTCCTCTCTATTTCAGAGGAAGTGGGTCTTGGGGATTCTTTTCCCTTTTTACCGATAGTAAAACCAAAGAGGTCAATAGGCATAATATAATTCCTTTCGTGTTGATTTTATAAAATCAACTTTTATTATACACCGCCGCCAGTCCAATAATCATAATGTAATGTTACTGTAAATTCGGCAATGGTGTCCACTGTTTCATAATTCATATCGATTGTTCCAACTTCAGTTGGAAATACATTAATAAAAGTATATGTACCGTTTTCATGGTCTGTTCCATCTGGTTTAATTGCGGTTACATTCCACTCCTGTCCCAATTGAACGTCTTGCGTAATTTCAACATGGTCATTAAGTGTATTCATCCATTTATTGAATGCAGACCGAATTGGAAAACCATCAGATGCAAGAACGGTCACTGTCCATTCTGTAAAAGTTCTATCGCCTGGTCTTTTAATTTTTCTACCCTTATATGGAACTTCAACAACTCCTAATGTTGAAGCAGGTAGTGTTGCTGCTTTAATGAAAAAATCTACCTGTTCAGTCGTAGCACCACCCGAAGGAAAATTACCTTCTACTCTGAATAGTGTTGGTCTTACGCCTTGACCGAATTGTTGTGCAAACTCTGAAATATTAGCCATGAAATGTTTCTCCTAGTGTTTTATATACTATGTATATCTCTTATGTTATGATTTCGTTAAAAATTGCATCGCTTCTTAATACTGTGAAGTTAAGTTGAATATAATTGATTGATTTTGCTGGTTTGATGAAAATATCAGCAATAAATTCATTATTATCAATCACCTGACCAGTATTATTGGACTCATCACATACAACCCTAAAATCAGTAATACCTCTTTGAGATTGTACTCTTCGTAAATATGGATTTACTGTACTAACAAATGACCTTCTTGTGAACGCATCATTAAATTCAAAGAGATTATATTTTGCAGCAGTTGCAATTGCTTTTTCTAAATGAATCATCAGCCGCCTGACATTAATTCTATCAAGTGCAGTTGCTCGTCTTTGCATTGTCTTATCACCAAACAATACTGTTCCATCACCAGGGAAAGTTGTAACAGGGTTAATACCTGCTGAATACAATTCGTCTCGTTCTGCTTTAGTTGGATTTAGTGATAGTTTTACTACGCCTTGAATCTTTCCTCGATTGAATCCCGCAGGAGAGAACCAAGGGTCTGTTGTATTTTCTGTACGAACAACAAGTCCTGCAATATCTGGATTTAGAGGAACCCAACGATTTGTATCATTATAGGTATCGTAAGTATATTTCCAACCACTATCCATTACGGCATAAGAACTTGAAACACTCAAAGTATTATTTCTATAATTTACAACACTTGTAGGACCTGAATACCCACCCAACGATGAATCATAAGAAACATCATTATATTCGTCACCTGCTGGGGAAGAAGGTGGTGAAAGGAATGCAACACAATCTTTTCGGTGTTCTGCAATATCAACAAGGTGTCTTGAAATTAGTTCGTTTCCTGCACCTGCAATCAAAAGGTCAACATCCACAAATTCGGGGTCTCTAAAATGCTTATTCCATGCTTCGATTACACTGTACACATTTGGATTGTCTGCCGAAGTTGCAATTGCATCTGTTGCTGTACCTTCATACGGCCAAGTAACACCTGAACCAGAACCTGATGAAAACCTCCAAGATGGGGTTTCTGTAAAATTCGTACCTCTACCAAAATAAGAGCCAAACGGTCCTGATTCTGTTGTTGTCGCCATCACACCATGTTCTTTTATCGGTCCTGATGTCTCTGATGTCCAACTTGGGTCACCTGTAGTACCTGCATGCCAAATACTTCTGTTTGTACTTGCTTCGATATGAATATATGAAGAATTATTATTAATAACATCTTTATAATATAAACTTTGTCCTACTGTGTCACTAACACCTTTCCATCTGGAAAGACCTTGCCACTTTTCAAGAACATCACCAGATGCACCAAAATAACCCAAAGTATCAATAACAGCAATGTGACATTCGTCCAGTGTGCTGCCTGGTATACCCGTTTGTAAAACACCACCAAGATTACTTTCATATACCGCTTGTGTGGTTGTTGGAGCATAGGTAAATATTGATTCTCCTTGTGAAGTCAAAGGCTCTGTTTGTCCGTTATTCCATGTAAGAAGTCGTAGTGAGTTTCCTTTTGTTCCGGGACTTGTAGATGATAATCTTGCAGAAGTTGCACCACTCAAAACATAGGCAGATGTTGCACCTGAATATGCACTTGTACCAGGATTTCCTGCTATTCTGCTTTCGTCTACTCTAACTACTTTTAATTTGTCTCCATATTTCAAAAAGTTTGAAGCACAAAACCAATCAACACCTCGTTCATCTGGACTTGGTGGACCAAAAACTGCGTGAAGTTCTTTCTCGCTACTAATTTGTACTACCGTATCAATCGGTCCCCAATCAAACCTACCAACAAATGCTGCTGTTGTGTTTGATGTAGAGGGAATAATTGCACTCAAGTCTTTTTCGACTACTCTTACTGCTGGGCTAACACTAAATGGCATATGATTCTCCTTGTGTCTCTTATAAATATACACCTGTGCTGGTGTAATAGGTTCTAATTATATTATCTCTGATATTATTTATACATTTTCACTTTTAGGATAAATATAATTACCATCCATTTTGTATCGAAGAATCTCTATGTCCTTCACTGTACCATCTATCTTCTCCATCCCATACACTCTCGTTTTCCTCACTTCCATTATTTATAAAACCAAACGGAGACATATCCTCTTCTAGTTTGGTAATTTTATCTTCGTAAATAGATGTCCGTATATCAATATTTGTAAGATTCATAAAATATTCTTGCCTAGACAACCAAGAAAACAGAACTAGAGACATCACCAAATCGTCTGTATGTCCGTCATCTGCTTCAAAAGAATTTCTTTTTGCAACAAAAGTTATGAGTTCGTTGATTGTGTCTGCATCTTCTACGATGAGTTTATCTTCCTCTAATAGACTTTTTAAGACGGAGCAACCTAATTTTTTAACATAAGAAGTAGTTTTTACCCCCAAAAAGGAACCACCCGAACCAAAACCACCACTCACAGTCTGTCCTTTTCGTCCTTTTATAGATACCTGTATCACATTGGCATATTCTAAATCGGTGTATAGAACATCTGCTACCTGACTACCAATATCATTGATTTCCACCAAACAATAAGATTCGTTATATTGTTCACATACTCTTTTTATTACTGTAGGGTAAACCATAGGGGAAATTATATTATTTCTATATTTTGCTACTACTTTATATGGCATAGAAGAAAAATCAATAATTGTAAATGCACTATAATCTAGTCCCTGTCCTCTTGAAGTATCAACACAACAAACATACATGTGGTCTTCTTGGGGTTCTTCATAAATATCTAATCCTTCTTTGTGTGATATTATGGGTTTTACCCATGCAAGAGATTTTAGTTTGTACGAAGATATAAGGGTATGTTGTGAACCGATGAAATCACATTCAAATTCTGACTGAAACTGTTGTTCGTTGGTATTTGCAACTGTTTCTTCTCTCCACTTATCATCTCTACAAGGACCACCAGGATACATCGGAACCTGTCTCCAATGAACCTCAATAGGAATATATTCATTTTTTCCTTCTTGTCCTTCTTCTTTTGTTGCACCCCTCCAATAATGATAAAACATATTCAAACCGTTAGGGGTCGATACCATCAAAACTTTCGTTGACTGTCCTGATGTAATTGTTGGATATACAGAACTAAAAAACTCTTCTGCTACATTATTTGGGACATGGGCAAATTCATCAAGGAAAATACAATTGAACGAACCACCACGAATAGCACTTGCAGATGTTGAAGAAGCAATAATCTTAGAACCATTTTCTAATTTAATATTTCCTTTATTCCATTCTACAATTCCTTGTTGTATCCATAATGGTAAATATTCATATGCGAGTTTCATTCTACTAAGAATTTCTCTTGCTGTTGCTTGTTTATTTGCAAGAACAGCAACCGTCATATCTTGATTGAATAAAATATAATGAAGAAGGTATGCAATTATAGTTGTACTTTTTCCAGATTGCCTCGGAAGTTTCGCAATAACAAATCTATTATTATGTACTTTATCTACAATTTCTTCTTGAAAATCATAAAGATTAAATGGAACCAAACCCTCATCAAGAGAAACAACCTTAATATATTTTTTTATAAAATAAATAGGGTCCTTAGAACATTTGATATATTCTTTTACCTGTTCCTCGGTAAACTTAACAGCAATTCCTGCCGCTTTGAGATTTGAATTTCCTAAATATCCTTCTTTTTTCCTACTCATCTTTAACCTCATCACTATCAACATCAATTATAGGTAATGAACTATGCTTATGTTTACTTCTAGATTGGTTTATCAAATCTTGTAAATCATTCGTAGAACCAACATATATTGAATTGTTGGTTGTGTTATTTGTTATTTCCATTTCTTCTTTACGAATGGTTTTCATTTGTTGATGAAGATTCATTAGGTCTTTATTCATTTCGGAAACAGTCTTTAACATCTGAGATGCAACTTCATATGCTCTTGGTGCATCACTCTCCGTTGCAACATCAATAATACCATCAATAGCATCTTTCCCTGTGGATATAAGATTTTTGATATTTCCTCTTACTTGATTATAATCAATTTCTAAATCTTTATCCAGTTTTTCTTTAGATACAGGTAAATTTGTTTCTTTTTTTACAATGTTTGTTTCTTTTGCTTGTTCTTTTTCATAACTTACATCCAATGCATCAGACAACTTTTCATTAACGCTTTTCTTTTCTTTCATATTTTCACCATTTTTTTAAGAACTCGGTGGGTTATATGTCGCTGAAGGATATGTGTTTCCATAAGTATCAATATAATCCTGTGTCCATTGCCATGCACCATAAGTTGAACCTGTTGGTCCAATTGCACTAGCACCTCTAGTATATATGTTAGCAAATGTTGTGTAATCTGTAAATGTTCCACCTGTAAGAGCAGAACCATAAGAAGGTCCACTAACACCAACATCAACTCTACTCAATGCACCTGTTGGACCTGAACGTAGATATTTCTCATCATCTGTTGTAAAGTCGAAGAATGTAGTTTCTGTTTTAAGTATAACACCACCCTTACGAATAGGTCCATACACATATGATTTTACTGTAAAATCAAGTTGAGTAGTAATATTTCTTCTTATATCAAATTCGCCTTCATAGTCTTCTTCAATATTAACACTATTCAAAATAATAGGAATATCAACCTTCTTATTAATATCATTAAAATTCATAGTAACAGTAAATTCCGGAGTAAAGTAGGGAAGAACCTGTTCGATGATTTGCAGTGCATCATTCATATTTCTAACAAATCCATATAAAGAAAAATCAAAATTATATGGAACCTCTGCATAATTATATGACATCGCTCCACCGGTAGCACCTGATAAGTTGGTTCTCCTGCGATTCATTGTATTTCGTTTTCTTGCAGGGTCATATGCAATAGTTGTTATTTCAAAACCCATTCTGGGTAAAGTAATCATAACCTTTGTGGTGTCGGATATAGAACTACTTTCTTCTATTCTTCTAAGAAACTTTTCTTTTGGACCATAAGATAAAGGGACACGAATAAACTGTTTTGTTCCTCCTGAATTGGTATGTTCCAATCGAATATCGTTGAACAACGAACCAAAAGCAACAACTAATTTTCTAATAGATTCGTTATAGAATGGTCTAAACATTAATATCCCCCCTCACTGAAGGGGTCAGTTTCCGTAAAGTCGAATATATTATCTGTGTCTACATCCCATTCTAAATCTTCATTATCACCAGAACTTTCATCATCCTCTGGGTCTTGAATAATTATAGTAGTTGTAGTGTCTGTTCCTGTTAGCAAATATTCCGCAGCAGAATCCATACCTACTATACTATCGTTTGAAGAACCTGTAGATAGAGTACCATCTAATCCTGTAACATATAAAAGTTTATTATCAGCATCCCAATTCGTAATTTGTCCTGTTACATCAGCATCTGCATATGTTCCACCACTAATGTTGGAAATTTGGAATACGGTCTCACCTTCAATAAAATTAGTATAAGTAGAAGAACTAACCTGTGTTCCTAATGAAAGTCTAATTTCATATACTTTTCTTTCTTCATCTATAATATCAACATCATCGATTCCTGTTTCAATTTCCATAGACTCATCATATGCAAAGGTTTCACATGTTAATTTATAAACAAATAATTTACCCAACTGATAAAATGGATTTTCATGTTCTACAAAATTAATTTCAAATAATGTTTTACTCAACGGAAAATAAACCAAATCACCTTCTCTTGGTCTATCAATAGATGTAAGAGTTGTAATCTCTTTTTGAAACCTTTTTTTAGATATAAGCAATTCTACTTTATCTTTTATTTGTAATCCATATTTAGATAATAAATCACCTTCACCCTCAAACCCATCAATAGACTGTATAAACATCTCCAATTCAAATCCATTTTGAAATTTAGATATTCTATCTTCTCCAAAAATATCATCTTTGGATATAATATCCCTTGGAATGTATATCATATCTCTTCCCATTGTTTTTATAATCTCAATGGTAAGGTCTTCAATAACATCGTGTTCACCAGAATAGTCTTTAAAATATTTATTTCGAGCCATTTTTATCCAACCGTAAAGTCAATAGGAAGTTCATATTCTAGTAATACTTTTTCTTCAATCCTTATTACATCTTCATTTGCTTCTGAGAATATTTCTGCACCTCTCATAGATACACCTCCCGGCATTTGTATACCTTCAAACTTTGACATATTTGCACCCCACTGTCTTTTAATAAGAGCAGTGACATATTCTTTTAAAAGTCTATCATTATATATTTCTATCCATGTGGTGGGGTCTAATTTAGAATATGCTTCTATTGTTAAATAAGTATCACCTGCGGTTACTTCCTCTGACCAATCCATATCAACATAAAGTCTATTTGTAACCTTATTAAATCTTATACTTTTCTCTGGTTCAAAAAGTTGTTCAATTAAACCAATATATCTTTTTGCAGAATCATAAGATGCAAGTCCCATTGATGTACTATTTCCAAGATTTCTGTTAATTCCAAAATAGTCATTTAATGCCATTTGATATTTCACATTAAACATATTTGCTTGATTTTCACCAAACCTAAACAACCTACGAACACTAAGAATATTTGAACCATTTGGTGGTCCTGTATAACCTGCCCCCGCAGTCAATCCAGATGTATTGATATATCCATTTGAAACATCGTCTGATGTAACTTTGTGTGTATAATAGTGAAGTTCTACACCATCAAAATGTCTTTCCGCAAAAAATTGAAGTGCATCATCCACTCTTTCCACAGCCTGTTGATAATCTACATTTATATCAACTACCGGTTTTCCTAGTCTTCTAAGTGCATATTCAATTAGTGTATCTGCTGATGTGGGTACTGCCATACAAAAATCTCCTCATAATATGTATAAGGAAAGAAAAAACCCCAAAAAATAAGGGGTATTCTTCTACTTCGCTATATTTCCCTTTTCTTGGGTTTTGGTGATTCTGGAACATCATGAATATTTACTTTAATTTTTTTGATATCCTCTGTGAGCATTTGTTCTATATAATATCTTCGTGTGACTGGACTTTCTGCTTCGTCCGGTTCACTTTCTTCATAATTAGAAAATCCTGGCATCTGTAAAGGACAACCAAGTTTTGGATAGTCCAATTTACTATATTCATCGCCCTCGGACACCAACCAAGTTCCTTTTCTGTCTCCACACCCACATCCACCACAGAAACTTTTGTTGCCGTCTTTTTCACTATTTTTGAGATATTCACATTCTGGTAAATCATTACCATCACCGAAACAACTAATAACCCTGAGTTGTTTTGTTGGTTTGTCTATTTTGTTGTTGGACAATCCACGAGATAATATAGACTTTGCAAAATTCTTTGCCATTCCTACTTTTTCAGAAATAGACTTTTTCTCACTCATATAAATTTAATCCTTTTCAATTATAAAAATTATACCACACTATTTATCAATGTCAACATCCAAAACTATAAATCTTCCACTTCCGTTCCATAAATTCATTATCTCATTATATTTATCCAAAGAAAGTGTTCCTGAAATATTTCTAGCAGAAACTTCTAATATATGTCCTATTGGATAACTTTTTGGTTTTGTGAACACAGAATGACTAAACAATTCATCTATATCTTCTATTACTGTTCCGCTTATATTTAAATATTCAATATGCCCTTTATTGGAAGTAGAATAAGCATCTGCTGGTTTGGGCAATTCAATTTTTTTCAATTTACCATTACCACTCAAATCTATATGTTTTAGATTTAAGAATGCATTTCCATATTCATCATAATTTCCAAACTCACCAACATCCCCCCACTCTTCTTGGGAAGATACACCCAAATTAATAAAGGGAAGTTCTGTGTTTGTTATTACCAAGAAATTCAATTCTGTCATTTCTTTATTTCTACCAAGAGAAAATTCCATTTGATTGAGTTTTGTAGAATCTCTTAAAATGAGTTGTTTAAGTTTGACTGAATTTTTCAATTCTATACCTCTACCCAATGCACAACCAGACAAATCCAAATATTCCAACACAGGAACATTCAATATCAATTTTTTATTATTGTGTAAATCTTTATTGTTTGATGCAAACAAAGAAGTCAGTTTGTTATATTTTATATTTTTGGTATCTAGTGTTTTGATTTCATTATCAGACAACAACAACCGTTCAATGTTTGGTATTTTATACATTGGGAAATCTTCTTGTGCATTAGGATACCCCGAACGAGCCAACCATTCTGTTCCAGAATTAGCACCTAATTTATTATCTTGAACCCAAATTTCTCTAATATTATTACTTTTTGGTATATCTAATCTATATAATTCATTATTATTTAAATGAAGGGTTTCTATTTTTGTCAAAGAAGAAGCATTAAAATATTGCATGGGTGTACAAATAACATCAACAGATGAATCCGCAGCAACAATAGTTTTTATTTTGTTTCTTCGTTTTTCTCTTTTTTCTAAATCTTTGGAAAGATATACACCAATATAATAACCAACCATACCTGTACATTGTTGCCAATCATATTCATCATTATATTCGTTTCTACCGTTTCCGTATCTAGCAGGATTTATTACAAGTTTATTTAAGTTTGGTAACTCGGAGAAAAATACTTTAGAATGATAATATGGTTCAAATACATTTGACAAATCTACATCATCAGGTGTACGATATTTTCTAGTCAACCAAAGTTGAGTTATGCTATTTTTATATTTTTCAAAAACCTTATCATTTCCGTTTATCATTCCCCAATCAAAACGATTATTATTGTTATGAGATTTTATGTTATAATATCCCTGAATATACTGATAACTTGTTGGGTCTGTTGGAAGAGGAAGTGCCTCTACCAATGGTTCATTTCTACCATCATGAATTTTATATAAAATATTATTTTGTACATTATTAGATTTAGAATATAAAGATTCATCTGGAACATTTATTGGTTTATTTTCAATATCAACAAAACCAAAGAAGGGAACAGAAAAACTCATATCGTTTGTGTTGGTTCTTCCAATTAACAATGGTTTGTATTTAATTTTTCTTTTATTCTTAAATGCAGCCGCAATAACCGCACAAGCATCACAAGCACCACATTCTTCAGACCAAGTATCTCCAGAACAGGAACGGTCTGCACAATTCCAATGAATTGCATCATAGTGGTCTGGGTCTTGTCCTGGACCATCTGTGGGCATTTGAACACATCCGATGTTCATACAAGGAACATCACCCATATAATAACCACCCAATTTTAGACACTGTTCCATAGGCCATCTAGCACACGTTTCCGTATGAGGATTACAACAAGAACCAAATGTAGGACAATGTCGACAATCACCATTGCCTTGATAATCAGATTCTAATCTACCTCTCAAACCAAAACCTGCCATGATACCTTTTCCCATGTTACGCCATCCAAACCAATTCTCTCTATTTGAAGTTCTACATTCAGGACACCCTATACCACACGATGGATGTCGGTCTACACAATAGTCTATACCACCATATGCTCCGTTCTTTAAAGGTGTGCCAATATGCTCAGGAAAATTACCCCAAACTCCATTCATTGTATCACTAAAATAGGGATGATTCCAAGGAGTTGACCATTCTCTGGGAAGAACATCCCAATGGTGAAGCATTCCCCCTTCATTATTTTGTCCAAAGTAACCGGGGTGGCAGGTCGAGTATGGTGGGGTACCGTACTTCGAGTAATAATAACTATCAAATTCAAAATACGAATTACATTCTTGCCACATATCACAAGGACGAGTGTTCCAAAATGCACCACTGTACCAGATAGGCAATTCCTCATCGGGGTCAGGAAAATCGTAACTCCCAAAAGTACAATCGCCTTTTGGGAAAAATGTATAACAAGCATTTGAAACATTTGGGTCTGGATGTGACACACCATATTCTGAATTACATTCAGGATAATTTACTAAGCCTTCTGGGTCACCTTCCCATAGTGGACAATTAGGGCTGTCTAAGTAGTCATCAAGAACATTTGCTTTACAATCAATCCCACCTTCTGTCACACCATCATCCCTCAATATAGGTCCCCATTTATTTAACAAATCACATTCTTCTTTTGTTACATAACAACAACTTGCTTCATAGAAAAAATCAGGTTCGCATGGTCCACCAAAGCCAGCACCAGGTAATGGCGGCCAAGGGCGGGTGGTAGTGTTGTGTGGGTCTAAGTGGGCACTTCTGTGACAATCACAACATGCACCCTTTCCTAAAAAATCTGCATCGCAGGCATCGCAACTGTAGTCGTCCTGTGTTGTATGTGAACAACTTTTTCCATAACTGTTGTATGGATTAACTCCTATTCTTCCACTATTATCAGACCAGATACAATGTGTTTCCATATTCGGATATGAATAATCTTCTCTTCCAACATTTTTACAACTACTGCCTCTCCACGGAGGTGGTTCTTGTCCTGGTCCATATCCACAATCTGGTTGGCTCGATTGCAAATTACATACATCACAACTATCAGGGGGTTGGGTGTCGGGGGTACCGTCAGAGCCATCTACTTTGCAATAACAACACGGAGCAATATCCGCAGTACATGCTAGTGAGGTTCCAAATCCACTACCGGCAACCCAATCATCACAAAATGTTGATGGTCCCATCCATACAGAATGACCGTCTTCAGACCAATTTAAATTATCACATTCAACTTCACCTTCCTGACATGGGGCACATTCTTCTTTTGTTTTGTTATCATCACAACTTTCCGTGCCAGCCGCCGCACACAAAGGGGAACAACACGCACCTGTTTCTGCATCACATGGGCATCCAGAACACCAAGTTGCAGGGAGATATTCATCTTCGCTAACACCACAATTACTTGGAAGAGTAGAACGAACGTGACATCCTTCTTCTTGAAAATCAACAGTTTCTTGATAAGTTTCAAAAGTTAGACAACATCCATACTCTATATCTACACAATCATGTGTAGAATCTTCACAACACGCACGACATACTGCTCCAAGATTTGTTATATCACCATCAGCAAAAGCATGAACAGTATAACCACAATAATTACAGTACACTTGTCCTTGCGTATATGTGGAGTCACCCTCATAACTAGTATCACAACTTGTCCCACTATATTGAGGTTTACCGCCGTCTGCAATGCAATCTGCTGGATGCAAATCTTCACATATAAAATATCCATTGTCTAAATGTTTACAACATGGCCTACAATCGGGACAAACACTTGTTTCACAATCTACACATAATGAACCACATGGGTTATCTACACAGAGTGTTCCTTCCAACCAATTGTCAGAAGAACAAATTTTCTGTGTAGTCATAGAACATGTACCATCAACAGCACAACATGCTCCAATTAATCCTTGGTCATCACATACGTATGTCTCTACCGAGCAAGTTGGGTCATCCGTGCAAGAGGTTGATGAACTCCACACAGCAGGCGCAAAACAACAATCGTTCTTGGGTACCCCTTCTGTACAACTGTCTCCCATACAACAAATACCTTGGTGACAAACACTGTCATCAGCACACAATGTATCGTCACCGGCGTATACACCACCTAATGCCGTACAATCATCAGGATGTAAAGTGTCGAGGCAGGTGCCATCTGTCATACAACAAGCACCTGTTGGGTCAACAACACTTCTTACTCCAGCAGGACAACAAGTCGTGTCACATCCATAGAAACATCCCGTACAGTTTGATAATTCTGTTTCTGTACAACTACCACCTGGTCCCTGTTGTAATTCTGTCGGACATTCAGAACCACTGCAACATGCACCGACACAATCTTCGGGTTCTCCACAATCGCTTATTCCAGAACTTCTTATTTCTGCACATCCCGAAGATACACAAGGATTGTTTATATTCCAACTGTCTGAAACATTTTCAAAAGGTAAGCCATCACAACCTGTAAATGTTCCACCTAATATTTTACATTCGTTTTGTGTTATTGCTGGTATACATTTTCCGTGCCAACAACAACTTCCTCTATTTCTAGAATACGGACAATCACAATCTTCACACCTTCCATCGTTTATATTAACGTAAACTGATTCTGTATTATTAATACCAAAATCTATTAAATAATCAGATGCAAAATCTCTATCTAAGTGTTGAGAAGAAACATCAAAAGAATCTAAACATCTGTCTGTACCATATTCCTTAATGGTTTTATTTTCTTTATTATATCCTGCTATAATTACATCACTAGTTTTATTGCAACAAGGAACAGTATCACAATTATATTCACAATTCAATCCACTATAAAAAATACCATTTAATTCTATACATTGTCCTCTACTAGTAAAAGAACAACCCAATTCATGACAACACGCACCAATTTCTTGAACCGAACAATTAAAACCTGGGGATTCGCAAGGTTGGTCAAATCTAATTCCAACATAATTTTCTGCTGGTGGACATGGGTCATTTTCTCCTATATTTTGACAACCAATATATGAACCGTCTCTTTGCCATATACAACAGGAATCTGTTACGAATATAGAATCCTTACAGGGATATCCTGTCTCTTCATTACATTCTTCGTCTTCATGAAAAAGCGTTGTTATATCTTTATTGTTTGCAGCAATTTGTTCGCAATGATATATTGTGGTATTATCACATTTTATAAATTCTCCGCTTGAAATGTTAAACTGACAACATGCACCATTACTACCAAAACCACAATCTCCATAATATTCACAACAATCTATATCATCACAACTTGATTGTTCGTTACTCCACAATCCACCAAGAGCAATACATCTACTATTAGAAGTAACATAACAATTATAATCAACTATAAATGGTTTAACATCAGGGTCTTCCACACCAAAATATTCTGGAATACAACAAGTACCTTTTTTATTATCAATAGGCGGAACGCAAAAAAATCCATCAACACTTGTTAAAGTACCACAAGTAGAACCAGACACCCACGCTGCACCACCACTTCCGCCAGGTGGTTCATTTAAACAATCTCCACAGGTTATACCATCAGAACAATATGTTATACCATTGAACGGATGATTTCCAAAACAACAAGAACCTGTCGGCCAAGAGCAAGGCCAAGATGAACTAAATGTACTTCCGTCCCCGCAAGAACTACCCGAACCACCCCAAAGACCATTAATTATAGAACAGTCGCCCGCAGTATATCCATTTGGATAATTTTTATCATCGGGACTCAGGCAATTTCCTTCAAGACAACACGAACCGTGTGCAGTTGCTCCCGTAACTCCACAACCACCCGCAGAATTTATTTCTGAACATGTGGATAGAGGTCCTCTAGGAACACCACCAACATTCAAACATTCACAGGGTTTTAAATCTTTACATACACCAGACCAACTATAATCACCACTAACACCTTTAATATAATTTCCCATACAACATGCTTGTAAATAGGCGGTAGAATCTTCACAACAATCTGATGACAAACAATCGAAATCTTTACCTTTCCATTCACCATCCCTACATCCACAACCCTCTTCTGTTGTTATATAACAAAAACCATGTTCATCACAACAAACGCCATAAACAAAACCAGAATCAAATCTATATGAACAAGGATTATCAGAACAAAGTTGACCTGCATAAAAATCACTATCGCTTGGACAGAGACTTAAAGATGTATCTGTACAATTACCCAGTGCATCACAACACGCACCCATTAAAGTTGTTGGGTCAACACCTATTCCACCAGACCTTGTTCTAAACTGAATACTCATTTATTATCTTTCCTAGTTTGTCCACCTGATGATGATGTATTCCAACCCTGATTTTCTTTTATGTTGCTTTTTTTCCATCTACCACCTAACGCATTTTCACAGTAATTTTTATCACACCCCATTATAATTGACCCATCCTGTAATCTACATCTTCCTGTTGTATTATTTATATTAGTTCCTATAGAAAAATTATTAAAAATATTATCTGTTTGTATAATATTATTTCCATGTAACCCCTTACAGTTTATTTCTTCACATTTTATATCGGTATATACAACACCACCAAATGCATTAGATAAAGTTTCTTCTTGTCCTTTGGGTATTGTCATATTTATACAACTTTTTCCTAAAAGATTCTTATTAGACCCCAAACATATTGAAATGTTTTGTAATTTAATATTTCCTTTTCCGCTAAATGTATCACAAATACCGGACATACCACCATTAGGAATAAATCTTTCAACGTATGAAAGACCTCTGTCTAAAACGTATTCGTATATATCCGAAACCTTAATTTCATTTTTACCATCACATATTACACCAAATAATTTTGGTAGCCTGTTTGGTGTGATTATTCTTTTTCGGAAAATTATTTCTTCAACAACATCATCAGAATTTCTAAATGGGAATTGATTACAAACATCACAATCTACCGCCTCTGAACCAATACAAGCACTATTCGCTCCCATAAATCCACCACCTTGTGCTAAACATTCAAGCGATGTCATAGGACCTTGACATGATTCGGCAGAAAGACAACACGCACCAGTTACTACTACTTCTTCACAATCTATAAGCGAACAGAAACTGCCATCTCCATGATATACTCCTAGTGCAGCACAATCTTCACGAACCATGTCATTTACACATTCAATAAACTCCCCACTCTCATATAGACAACATGCACCTACTGCTAATTCTCCACACGGATTGGTACAAG
>Ga0098052_1000137_pt1 | contig 42770 bp, 56 predicted proteins | sample 15_taG_FD_81591 | JGI IMG/M metagenome (GOLD analysis project Ga0098052, IMG submission 81591) | Marine viral communities from the Subarctic Pacific Ocean - 15_ETSP_OMZ_AT15312 metaG | ecosystem: Environmental > Aquatic > Marine > Oceanic | place: Pacific Ocean | collected 2015-01-18
GGGGGTGCGTCAAGCAATTGGCGTGCTTCCCTGTTAGTTTCCCCCTCCTAGGACACGCATAAAAAAATTTTTAGTTTTTTGGGTATCCCCCCACGGGAAAAATTTTTTTGGGTATACTGGGGCATACTAAATTTTTTTGGCAGGGAGTTAAGAGATGCAACAAGAATTTGATTTTAATAAACAGGAGGATGGGTCCTTTGAAGGTGAGGATTCCCGAACTGCTCCTGTAGACCCGACTCAGCAGGAAAAGCTCGAGGCTACCATGGAGCAGATCACTGGGTCTATGGAGTCCATGCGTAAATTGATGGAAGGTCTGCAAAGTAGCGATGCCATGGAGCAGATTAAGGAAGCTAGAGATCTAGTTCGTGAAGTGGAGGACATAATGAAAAATTTTGAATGATTATGACTTACATTATTTGCTTCTCTGATCTACAATAGTATATGGAGAGGTCTATTACATCTATATACAATAATACCCAGAGTATTATTATTATTAGTATACCTTACAATTTCGTGAATTTAATTCGCAAGGAGTAGTACCATGGCGAAAGCTAAAAGTGTAGAGGCAAATCCTCTAGAAGATAAGATGCAAGCGTTAGCAGGGACAGTTTCAACCTTTGCAGAGTCCATTTCCACCATCAACGAGCGATTATCGGATCTAGAACCCAAGATCGCCCGAATTCTCCCACGGGAAGGTCCAGTCCCCATGGAGATCTGGCTTTCTTTGGACAAGGATGTTATCGTAAGTAATGCCCTGAAGGGTTGCATAGAGGGAATCCTTGCCAATGCACCGTTGCATAACATGGACAATCCCCATATGCAAGAAACTTACGCTACAATTGCATTAAACATGGCTGAAGTCTTCCTTGCAGAGATTGCAAAGAGGCGAAACGAACTTGTCACGGAGAAACCCAATGAAGACGATTCTTGATAACATCAAAAGTAAGTTCTCGGACTGGTTGGCATCTGCTGACTCCAAGAGATTAGTAGCGACTGTGCTCACAGCAGTAGTGGTCACTGTAGGTACGTTCAACAATTGGTTAACCGAGGACCAAGCACAGAACATTGCGGGTCTTGTGATCGCAGCAATCCTAGGTGACAGTTACCGTCCCATGAACCCTTCCAAACTCGAGGGTTGACAATGGGACGCAAACGCAGAGAGCGTAGGATGGATGAGCAACGGTTCACCGCAGACGGGTATTATAAGGGAACAGATAATACCGAAGCCCGACTGCACGGACTTAATGTGCCTCCCGTCGAACCTGCACCTCCGAAGAAGGAATCTCGATGGAACTACAAGATTTCTAAGACGGAGGCTAAGACTCAGAAGTCCTACGCCACTGCTGCCAAGCGTAACTCACTCGCCAATCTTATAAAGTGGGTATTAATTGCCCTTGGTGTCTTCTACGGGATTACCAAACTAGGAGGGATCAGCATGGGTGATGGATTATTAGACCAAGTGAAAGGATTCTTTGGAAAATGAGAACACGATTTATCAAGCCCGGTCACCGAAACAGAATGATGATTCGAGGACCGTTTACCGACGACACAATTACCATCTCAAAACACATATTGGGCTCAGGCTACGAAGCTGCCACACTTCTTCAGTTCTGGGGACATATTCTTTTCTGGAAGAGGAGAGCTCGTCTCCAAAGAAAGAAGGATCAACCTTCTCCCCAGAAAAAAGACTAACCAAATTTAGTACTTAATTTATAAATACGACCGAAGCGTTAGCGAGGGAGAGATGGACACCCCACCACCCATATACGAAGACGAATTGTTCTACTTTTACCGTTGTACTCCCCAGAGAGTAATCGACGGAGACACAATAGTGTTGGACATTGATCTTGGGTTGAATATTTCGATTACGGAGCCTTGTCGACTCTCAGGGATAGACGCTCCTGAACTCCGAGGATTCACTCGCTACGAAGGGCTCGAGTCCAAAGCTTTCCTCACGCACCTTATAGATGGGGATCATAAATTTGCCTGTCAGACATACAAAGATCGTACAGGTAAGTACGGTAGATACATAGTCACCCTGTACATGGATGACGAGTGCATTAACGATATTATGATTGAGCGGGGGTATGCCAAGCCTTATGTCCAATAGAGATGAGTGGGAAGATCTTCCTGCATTTGAATTCACTGATGAAAGACTCGGGGAGCGTGTAGACCATCCTAAACACTACTCCAGAGGATCAATAGAGACGATCCAAGCCATCATGGGTTTAGATCTCGACCCGTGCGAGGGCAATGTCTTAAAATATGTATCGAGGCATCGAGATAAGAATGGGATCGAGGATCTTCACAAAGCGAAGAAGTATCTTGACCTTATGATAGAAAATTACGGAGCATGGTATGGGTCTTCTGGATCAAATAAAAGATAAAGACACAGTATTCCATGGTTTACGCCCCAAATGGACTGCTTACATCCCTCATGATCCGACAGCCAAACAATTAGCGTATTTGATGCTTCCTCATCGAGAAGCTTTTTACGGGGGGGCAGCGGGGGGTGGCAAATCGGACGCTTTGCTCATGGGAGCTCTACAATACGTCGACGTGCCCGGCTACGCAGCCATGATCTTCCGAAAAACCCTTTCTGACCTAAAACAACCCGGCGCCCTACTCGACCGAGCCCATGCTTGGCTATCAAATACCCCTGCCAAATGGAATGCTGGCGAGCACACCTATTACTTCCCCACGTACGACAGCAATGGGAACCCCGCAGAGCCCTCCAAAATGACGTTTGGCTACATTGGGAAGACTGACGCCTACACACGCTATCAGGGCATAGAACTGCAGTACTGTGCGTTTGACGAGCTCACACAGCACTGGGAAGACGATTATCTCTACCTTTTCTCCAGAATTAGGCGTAATCGGTGTCCTGAACACGGAAATGACCGAGATCCGACCTGTAAGGACTGCGATTTACGTTCCTCAGTGCCAATCAGGATGAGATCTGCCTCCAACCCCGGTGGCGTAGGTCACCAATGGGTTCGTGATCGATTCGACATTGGTCCATCTCCCGATCCAGACGATCCTACCAAAGAACGCTATGTAGGCAGGCATCCTGACCGACCCTACATCCCTGCATACATTTCAGACAACCCTTTCCTCGATCAAGACGAGTACAACATCGGTCTAGACCAACTCGACCCTGTTACTCGAGCCCAATTACAGGCAGGAGACTGGGGAGTCAGTGCAGATTCTCGATTTAACCGAGATTGGGCGAGATATTACAGTATTCGAGGACCAAATCTCTGTATGGGTAAGGATGGAAAGGGCGAAGCTCATCCTATCGACTCCCTCCAGAAAATATTTGCAACAATAGATCCTGCTGCCTCGTCGAGGGAGGGACCGGGGGATAAGGATATTTGGCGTAAGCAAGCCAGTTATACCGTGATCTCTACCTTTGGTTTGACCCAAGACTACAATCTTGTCTGGCTCGACATGCGTAGATTCCGTAAAGAGATCCCTGACATTCTCCAAGAAGTTAGGAATGTGTACAAAAAGTGGCAACCCCAGTACTTTGTCTGCGAATCTTCAGGTCTTGGTAAGGGGGCATACCAAATGCTTCTAAAATGTGGGCTCCCCGTTAAACCTGTACACCCACACTACGATAAACTTGTCCGTGCAACGGATGCCATGAATCGTATGCAGCAGGGCAAGATCTGGTTACCTCAAACTGCAGGTTGGCTAGGGGATTGTGAGAAAGAGCTATTCACATGGACTGCTCACCCACAACAAAGTGATGATATTATTGACACTTTAGCCTATGCTGCCAAAGAAGTTAGTTGGGAAGCTTCGCATGAGGAGAGAAGTATGGTCGAACTGTACTCCATAAACGATCTCCCTTCCGTCTTCTAGTCATCATAAATTGTCGTGATAGCTGGTTTATCTTGACCACAGTTACATTTAACAGCCCGCACTAGCTTAACAATTTCTTCTGGACCATGGTCGTAGAAGTTCTGCACCATCATAACTGCTTGATTAGCCATTTGCGTATTTGCATTTGCTTGAGATGTGGTTATCGCTATTTGATTTTCCACTTTCTGAACTCGATATTCCCCAAGCCAGATGGATGCAGCTAAAACTAAAACTAGGATGAAGTTTAAAGCATTCTTCAACTTATCTTTCATATCACCGTGCCTCTATAATCTCGTACTGGATACCTTTCTGCATAGCGTCAGAGGTGTCCTGAAAGAACAACCTCAGCCAGTATGCACCGATGGGCTTTGGTGGGGCTTCTCGCTCCACATGCCACCCATCAAAGCCATCCTTAAATTCCTCTTTGTAAGTAGGAATACAGATGTGAGTTTGAACGTCGTGATATGTTTTGTTGCGACCTAATCTTAATCTTACCAGATCGAGCTTCCATGACTCATGGATATGTCCACTAATTACGATATGGGGGTCGGGAAGATACACTGCCTTCCTATTTGTTTTGATTACGCCCTTGGTCACAGGACCGCCCCCGCCCGCACCATGGCTGTAGTGGAGTATCAAGGTTCGACCTACAGTCTTTTTACCTTTATCATGAAGTGCGAATCGAATAAAGCCCGAGTACCCACCGCTATGTATTTTGTAGCCAGTACGGAATCTCAGCTGTTCTGTCATTCGTTCAATGAGATCCGTTTCCTGCCTTTTCAGGATGTTGGCTTCGTGGTTACCTCGAGCAATCATGATTATCTGGTCAGCATAAGGCTCAAAGAAATCGCAGGAGGTGTTCACAAGAGCATCTAGGTACTCAGGAACCTGATGTTCTGGGCGAAGATCAGCCTTGTTGGACCGGGGGTCATATTTGCCCTGCATTGCGCAAAACCAGTCGCCGCAGTCAATTATTCCAGCCTGCCTCTCCCGAGCCTGTTTAAGATGTTTTATTTGCATCTCATGATTGCTCTTGGGGTTGTCCCAATGCCTATCAGAAGTTAGTAGAAACCATTGCTCCCACTTAGCTGGTGTAGGCTTCGCCTGCATGATGACAGAGAAAACATTTCGATTTAATTTTGCTACGTGATAGTTCGGATCAAATTTTTTAGGCAACGGAGACTCCTTAATCAGAGGCTAGAGAATCTGCAATAGAGGGACTCGCTGCAGAAGGAAGTTGAATTCCGAGTCCCTTTCTGAATACAGTTTGAAATTTTCCTGCATCGCTGTTACTAACGGTGTAGCTGAAAGTATCATCTTTTCTAAATACTCCAGCCCCCATGATAACAACTGCATTAACTCCCCCATGATACACTACAGGTCCGAATTGGAGCTCATCAATATATACAGTTTTTCCTGTAGTCAATCCTCCTGCGAGGGTGATAGATATTGCAAAATCGGAAGGAATTACAGTTGGAATGTTTATATACATGTGTTTCAGAGTCCAACTAGTAGTAGAAGATAGGGTAGAAGCATTCATTGTGACTTTTTCCGAAGAACTGGCAGTAAACCCAGTCCCTATGAATTTAACTTCTAGCGTCCCTGCTCCAATCCCAGATTCTGCTTTGACATAGAAGGCTAGGCAATATCGTCGATACCGCTCTATAGATCCTGCAACTAAAGCTTGGGTGTAGTCCCACTCCTTAGATCCATCCCCCACGAAGGACATGGCGTACGTACCTTTGTACGGTGATGCACTCCTAGCAGCAGCATCATCATTCTTTACCCATGTACCCACTGTAGACGCATCCGTCCAAGTTTCAAAATCTGAATTTGTTAAATGTGATGTTGTATTTAATTTCAGCGGATTGAGACTAGGACCTGATCCACTTCCTGAGACTTCAGCAGAGTAACCTTCACTACCAATTGTCCCACCCCATTCAAAAGATTCATTATTTTCTGTGATCTCTGAGACTACTGAATCTGTGACGCAGGCAATTGTCAAAGAATCTGAAGTGGGTCCCATTTCACTAGTGACCCCATTGTATGCTTCGTAAGCTATAGAACCGATTGTAGGAGAGTTATATCCATCCAGAATTGAGTCTAGTAAGACAGTCCCTGCAGTAGAGTTTGTCTTACTTTCTGTAACAGAGCTAACAGTTATTACATTTCTAAGTATGGACTGTGAAGTAGCATTCATATCATTGATAATCTCAATGAGTGTCCCTTCCCACCCAGCTGTCGTAGTAAAATGGTCTAAAACTAGGTCATCATTATTTAATACTGAATCTATCTTAGCTGTCAAAGAAGCGATCCATCCAACGGTTGCATTTTTAAAACCGTCGAAGATTATGGTATTATCACTATAGAGAGCTATGGGAGCACTGTTGGCTTGCATCTCAGTTTCGATCTGACTTCGGTCAGTTTCTAAATCTGAAACAATTGTCACAAAGTCATTTATTCGTTGAACATATTCACCAATTACTTCAAAAAGGTTGGTATACTGGCTGGCTGTAAGTCCCATTGTATTGAGTTCCGTTATTTGGGTTGTCTTTAATAATGATTTTGATAACAAAATAATTTGTTATCAAACGAAGATTCATATATTATATTATAAGAATACCTGTAGAATGTATTTTATACGAGGTAGATATTTTAATGCGTTTTAAAAAACCAATCGTCACTACTGGTGTTTATACCATACCGGGCGATAAACCACGAAAAGTAAAAATTGATAGTCAACGTCTTTCGCACTGGGAAACCCAGTTCAATAAAATGAAAGACGCTGGTGTATCGGTTCCTGCCCCTTGGAACCACAGCGAGAAGGCGATGCCAATGTCTTCTGGTGATGATGGGACTTTACCACGCAGTGATATGAATGCTGGGTGGTGGGAAAACCTTTGGGTAGAGGACGGAACTTTGTGGGGAGAATTAGAAGTTCCCCAAAGTGAAGATGCTGTCAAAATTGGTAAGAACGTAAAAGAAACCTCTATTTATGTCAGACCTGACTTTAAAGATGGATCTGGTAATGAATGGAAGGATTCTTTAATGCACATTGCATTAGTTACGCATCCCATAGAGAATGGGCAAGGTAACTTTATGCCAGTTGGAGATGAGGCAGGATTGGCTCTCTCTATGTCACATTTAACGGAGCCACTTGAAATGGCATCACCAGAAAAAGCTGAAGAACAACTTAATGCCAACCCTGTTGGTCTTAAGCCTGAACGTGAGAACTCTGCGAACGGAGTTCCCGCTTTGTTGGATGCCCTCAGAGCAGTCGCAATTGACTTACCTGAAGATACCAACGATACTAATTTTACGGAAAGACTTTTGGTTGCTTTACGTCAGAAGAAAGCTTCTGAACATCCAGAAGAGAAATCTGTTTCACAACCACCGGAGGGCGCAAAGGAACAACCTGCGCCAGTTGCTATGTCACAAAAAAGTGAAGAAAACGTAGAGGCAACCACCGATGATACGCAATTGGAAGAGGTAGTAATGTCTCATCCTAAATTCCAAGCTGCCCAGAATACCGTCAAATTTTTGATGGGTCATATTGGGAATCAGCACAAGGAACAACTTGCTGTTCGTCGTGATAGTCTCATTAAAGAAGGAAAAATTACTGAAGAATATGCTGGGCAACATTTAAATCCATCGATTGATGGGTTCCAGATGTCCTTCGGTGATGATGGAAGCGTTGCAGAATGCGCAGCAGCCAAAATTATGGATGCTTTAGAAGCTGCAACGTCCTTAACTACTAATATCTTGGGGGGATCAAGTTCTAACCAAGACCTTAACAAACTCGCTTTGGCTATGTCGCAGTCGGGTGTTACTGGACTTCCAGTAGGGTTAAACCTACAAGAAGAAGCAAATCCTTCAGTTGGGGATGAAACTTCTCCTGATGATGTTGCTTTGGAATTCCTAAAAAACACCGGACATGTAAAAAGCTAATTTATCCCCCCTATGAAAGGTAAGAGGATATGTCTTTCGAATTCACAGGAGCGTTTGGACTCCCTTCTGCACAATCCGCACTAGAAACAAGTGAAAATGTTTTCTGGTGGGGTCGTTTTGAGCAGGAAGCGTTCATCGGTTCTATTATTGATGGGTCTGCACGAGATGCAGGCAATACAGGCTACACAGATGTTTTACGTCCGGGCTTGTTACTAGGTCGCATTACTGCCAGCGGTAAGCTGAAGGAATGGAACCCAGCAGCAACAGACGGATCACAAAATGTTTATGGAGTACTCGGATACTCACAAAAAATGTCTCGACTCGGTGCGAATGCGGATCGTTGGTTGGGATGGGTTTATACTTGGGGATTCCTCAAGGGTGACCGAGTTCTAGTGCCCGGCAGTACTAACTTCGGGCTTTCTGGCAACGCAAACGAACACTTGATTCGTACGCAGCTAGATAAACGGTTTACTTTTTCAGATCAATTGGAAGGTAGTAATTTTGGCGGATACCGCAACGTAATCGCTAAGACAGCTGACTACAGCGTAACTGAAGGCGACCATGACACCATGTTCACGAACACTGGTGCTTCAGGTGCAGTTAATTTTACGCTGGATGCGGATGGGCACACTAAGAAAGGCTTACGTTATGGTTTTTACGTAACTGCGGATCAGAATGTGACAATCACCAGCGGTACTTCTGACAAAATGATTACATTTAATGAAGCTGACGCTGACAGTGTCGCTTTCAGTACTTCCAGCCAAAAAATTGGCGGGTTTATTGAAATCTATAGCGATGGTGCTGCGTGGCTTGTTGTTCATCACGGTGCTAATACCCTTACGGTAGTAGACTGATTTAACTAGGAGAATTTAGATATGGCTGGTGAAATCACCCTCCAACAGTTGATGCAGACTCCCGTAATCACACGGGTAGTCTCCCGCATCAAAACCCCGATGACATTATTCCAAAGTTTCTTTGGGATGTTACCGGGACAAGCTTCGACGCAAAATGTGTCTGGTCGATACCTCGGTTGGGACATTTTTGATAAGACTCGATTGATTGCTGAAGGTCGTGCTCCCGGTACGGGTCCAGCGACTGTACAGCGTAAAGCAGTCGGTCATGTCAGTGCTGTGGCTTATCGTGCTCACGAAAAGATGACTCTTCTTCACGAAGAAATTTTCCGAACTCGACCTTTGGGTCAACAGTTTGGTGTCGTCGATGTTAATGGGCAAAACTATATCAATCGTCAGTTAGAATACTTAACGCAGCGATTCCGCAACTCCCGTGAATTTATGATCTCACGCATGTTGCGAGGTGGCTTCGGTGTATTGCAGACTGGTGAGACATGGGTTCCTGTAGAGAAGGGTGCTGGTACTTTCGATATCGATTACAGTATGCCTGCTGAACACCTATCTCAACTTGATATGGGTACTGGTTCCGACATCATTGATGCTGGATGGCAAACTGCCTCCACGAACGTGATCAAGCATGTTTTGAATATGAATCGTGCATTTGAACGACTACACGGTCGTCCATTGCGTCATATTTGGATTAATAGCACTACGTTCGAAATGCTTCTCAATAACACTAGCCTGCAGAACACTGCTGGTACAGCATATCGAATCTTCGATTCGTTGACTGCTCGTCAGCAATCCTCTGCAGAGGGAATTCCCGATAGTGGTTTTGACGTTGTATTCCGTGGGCTCCCACTTCAAACATTCCACATCTACGATGGTGTCTTGAATGTAAATCAATCAGTTGACAGTGATACTGCTGCTAATAGTAGCATGTTTATCCCTGACAACTATGCGATTTTCATGCCAGATCCAAGTGCAGATTGGGTTGGATACATCAACTCTTCCGAGTTCGTGAAAGAAAATATCATGGACAACGGTAAGCAGGTCTACGGTTTCCACAGTTGGACAACCAACACAATTGACCCTGCTGGTGTTGAATTGAAAATGATTGACAACGGTCTTCCAGTCCTCTACGTACCTAAGTCTATTGCTTACGGTAAAGTAGCGAACTTCTAAGATCCAGTTTGATTGAAGACAAAAAGCGGGCTGCGGGCGTTTAGTCTGTAGTCCGCTTTTTCTTTACAGGAGCATCATGAAAATACTTTTTGCCTTCCTACCGCCCCTCCTTGCAGCAAGTGATTCTGTAATTGGGTTTGAGTGGGGAACTGTGAGTGCTACAGGTCTTTTAGGTTGGTATCTTTGGTACACCACCAGAGTCGTCATGCCTCGCCATCAGGCACAGATAACGGACATGCAGGAGAGCTTTAATACCCAATCTTCCTCTCAGCGGGATCATTATGAAGTGTTAATAGACAACCTGCAGCGGAAACATGAGCGTAGGGATGAGAAAATAGTTGCTGCCCTTGATAAACTAGTCGACAGGTTAGACCCGTAGATGGCTACTATAAGTAAAATTTTGATATGCCCCGATTGCAGAAAATCATATAATATTACTTATCTAGTGTTAGACATTGGGTTGCAAAAATTAAATGCGGGGCTCGAAGATCCTTGTCCCCACTGCGAAGAGGTTGAATAACATGCCAAAAGTAAATGGAAAACGCTTTAGTTACACTGCAAAAGGCAAGGCGAAAGCTGCAGCCTACCGTAAGAAGATCGACACTAAGAGACGGAAGCTCAAAGAGTCACGAAGAATGGTTGTGACTGAAGACGCAAAACCAACTTCCAAGTACAAGCATCCTAAAGGAGCTCGGTACAAATGACACGTATAAGCAGGGCTGTATCCATAGCGACCAGTTTTAGTCCCTCCAGAGGAATTGCAGTACATCCGAATATGGATGCAGCTGCTTCTTCAGGAAGCACTGACTTTGATAAGCAGACAGGTTCCTCCACCAGTGATGGCTATCACATAGATACCATTGGTCCCTATGAATCAGGAAGCACATATTCATTCAATAACAATGCGACTACGATGAAGGTGGGCTATCAAGCACCAGATGAGATAGGAGCAGCAGACGGGTACTCATGGTCCATCTTTGCCAGAATAACAGGTGTAACAATACCTCAAGGATCGACAATCGACTCCGCTACAATAAAGTTTTATACTCCAGCAAGTAGCAGTGCTACTGGAAAGAGTGTGACTATTGACGGTAATGATGTGAACTCTGCTGCCATACCTACTAACGAAGGGCACATACGTTCTGCTACCAAGACCTCCGCTACCGTTAGTTGGACGTTTGGGTCAATCAGTGGCGGTTCTATAGAAAGTCCAGAGATTAAAACTATCGTACAGGAAATTGTAAATAGGGCGGGGTGGGCGAGTGGGAATGCCATGACGATCTATCTTCATACTCCTACAACTTCCTCAGATTGGGACTTGACCGTGAGAACGTATGATCATTCTTCAGGTCAGGCTCCCCATATAAATATTACTTACTCGTAAAGGGATAACAATGTCTTTCACTAAAGTACTTAACGCAGTTTCAGCAAACTCCAATAGCTCTACGTATAACTTCAATAAAGGTGAAGGGCAGATCGTAGCTTCTGGGACTTGGGATACTGCGACAGTAAAATTACAAATGTCTCCAGATGGAGGCACAACTTGGGTGGATGTTGGATCAGCATCCACATACACAGAAGATGGGATTTCTAGTTTTGCATTAAATTCATGCAAAGTCAGAGTTAATGTATCGTCTGTAGGGAGCAGTACTTCAGTTAGTGCTTGGATCTCTACTTCAGTTTCTGGTGATTTATACACATAGGAGAATAGCTAATGGCTGGGTTTACTAACAAAGGTAAAGCAAAAATACTTCGTAATTTTTTTCATTCGGAGACACCTCCGGGACACCTGTACGTGTACCTTGTTACAAGTGCAACTGCTCCAGTAGCAGATACGAATACTCTTAGTCAGTTGACTGAGATTACTGAGACGGGAAAGGAATTCGAGTTGGATTTGAATACAACGGATTTCGACACGTCTGTCTCCGCTTCAGAAGATGACACCAATGATAAAGGTGTCATGAAAATAAAAGACTGCACGTTTGCAGGTCCTATTACCAATGCACGATATGCAGTAATGGTTGATGACAATGGCACAGAGGGTAGTCGGGAAGTCTATTGTTACTGGGACTTAGGATCTAATAGATCTGTTAGCTCTGGTCAGACTTTGACACTTCAAGATTTAGAAATGAATCTGTTAGAACCTTAATCCATAGGGTTCGAGTGTGGCAACGATAATCACTAGTATTGGGACAAACAACTCAATTGCTACTGCAACCCCAACGGGTTGTAGTGGTAGTGGGGGCGGTTCAGGCTATGCGGTCACCTTTTCTTCAGCCCCTTCAGGGGTGTCGATAGGTGATAAGGCTACCATTGAAGACGTAGCATCCTACTCTGCTACTTTCACATACAGAGTGACTAATATTTCGGGCAGTACGCTCACCTTTGTTTTTGTTGAGGAAGACACTCTTGGTTGGGGTGAGCAGTCTCCGTGTGAGCTGTATGACATGTCATATAGCCAAGCAGAAGCCACTTTTAGGAGGTTCTACGGATCTCCGGGGGAGTGGGCAACAGACCTCGGTAATTCGGATGTATATGCCTCTTCAGACGATGCAGTCGGGCAGTGCCATAACGATTCCATCTGGACTGACTCGAACCACTTTGCAAGTGTTTCCTCACTAGGATCTCTTAATAGTATCAAACTGACTGTCCACCCAGATAGCAGGCATAATGGTACGACTGGTTCTGGTGCGAGAATAGAACACGATGGGTCTTCAGCCCTAACTCCCATAGTCATAGGGTGTAATAATTTTACTGTTGAATGGCTGGGAATATCGGGACGACTCGCAACTGCGGGGACAACAGGGGTAGAGATCTCCTCTGGAGCGACACTCAATGTCCTCATCCAAAACATGGTTATTGATAATATTGACCCTGAAGATGACGAGGAGGAGGAACGATATGGGATAAAGATTATAGGGGCTCAAGCTTCCTCAATCCCTTCAGGATCAACTGGTAGAACGATCAGAAATAATTTTGTGACTAGAATTAGTGCCAGTGGGGGAATCTCCGCAGGTACTACGGGGATTGGGCAAAGTGATTCTACCGCTACTGGAGGTGCGAATTGTTACCATAACTCCGTACATGTATCCAGTTCTGGTGGGACTATTTATGCATTTTACCTGTCCCCTGCCTGTGCGATTGTCAACAATCTCGCCTATTCGGGGAGCTTCAAAATAACGGATGATTCTGCAGGTTCTTCGTCAAGCAGCAGTAATTTCTCACAAGGTTCGTCATCTGCTAGCTTAGGGAGCGGTCCCGGATATGGGGCAAGGGATGCGTCTGATGGGGTGTCTATAACTAGTAGTACAAACCCTGCTCTCAAGCTAAGACCGACACCCCCACCGTATTATGCGGAGTGGGCTGGAACCACCCCTCCAACAATCCAGCCCCATGGATATTACAATGCTTGTGTAGAAGCTGGGGCGACTGGTTATGCCAGTAATGTAGATATATTTGGAACTAGCTGGAGAGATCCAAGCACTAACTGGAACATGCTACCAGATATAGGCTGTGCCGCAGCAGTTGTCACAGTCCTTACGCCCGGCCCCGCCACTTGCGAAGCATCAACTCAGGGTGAATACCAGTCTGCTGCCACTACGGAAGCGGTAACTGTCTCCCCACCAACAGTAAGTATTTCAGACCCTCCAATCACCCCTAGTGCTGCTACTGTAGATGCTGTAACAGTAAATCCTACAGCTACCTTAGGCTCTTTCTCTATAACCCCTAGTGCTGCTACTGTAGATGCTGATACCGCAGCTCCTACGATAATTTTAGGTTCAGTCACAGTTACTCCCAGTGCAGCTACTGCAAATACTGGGGCTGTAGATCCTGAAGTATTAGGAGTGCCTATTTTTGTTATTCCTGATGCAACTACTGCGAAGGCTGTAACAGTAAATCCCACAGTTGTTTTAAACTTGGTTTCTATCTCAGTAACTCCTAGTGCGGTCACTGCAGAAGCACAGACTGCAAGACTGTCCATTACGTTCAAGCTGAGTGGGTTTTCTGCAACATCAGATGCTCAGACTTCAATATCGGTTATAGCTCTTTCAAGTTTCATCGCTACTGCAGATGCTGGAACTGCGCTCGGGACTATCCTTGAAGCTATTTCTCCCAACGCAGCTACTGCAGAAGCTTCTGGCATAGATCCTGAAGTCTCCCCATCTGCTGGAACAATCACAGCAAATGCTGTTACTGTCGACCCCACAGTTATAGCAGCTAGCATTTCTGTAGTGCCATCGCCCGCTACTGCCAATGCAGATGTCGGAGGTATTTCAGATGATCTAGCAGATGTGGCGATCTCGTTAGAAGCCATTACTGCAGATGCTGGGGGATCGGACCCCGTAGTAATCCTTGGTGGCTATACAATACTTCCTGAGAAAGCAACTGTATCAGCAGAAACTTCTGCATCGCTTAACCTAACGATATCTCTAGCTCCAGCTACTGCCAAAGCGGGCGTTAACGAACTGTCCCTATCCTCAGGAATAAATCTTAACAGCATTACAGTGACCCCATCCGCAGCTACTGCAGAAGTGTCCTGTTCTGTGGGAGATGTGGAACACTACATCTCTCCAGTTGCTGCTACAGCAGAAACATCTGCTACCAACCCTACATTGATCTTCGGAAGTGTCACAGTTACTCCTTCTGCTGCCACCTCTGATGCGAGCACACCTACGACATTTGTGCTAGGCATTTCCTCGTTCACTGCAACCTCGGATGCAGGAACCTCAGGACCCACAGTCATAGAAGCTCCTTCAGGTCCTTTGGTATTGTCGCCTGCTTCAGTAGATACGTCTTCCTCAGTGGGATCTGTAATACTGGGCGGGTATGCAATCACCCCCAGCGTACTTAGTTCTAAACCCACAGTGCTAGGACCTGAACTAGTACTGTCATCATTCTCATTAGCTCCATCTGAAGCTACTGGAGAAGCTTCAACTCCGTCCCCTACAATAGGAATAAACACAATTGTAGCTCCTACTCCTGCAAGAGCTAAAATAGATGTTTATAATCCTCAGCTAACACCTGCTAGAATAACAGTAGTAGCTCGGGCGGTTTTGTCAGGATTACGTAGTGATCTACTAAAGATCTCGAAAGTTCCATCATTTACAGAACCCTCCGCTACTAACGAAGGATTCGATGTTGCCAGCATTCAAGCTGAGTCTTTTATAGATTCAGACATATCAATAGAAAGTTTTTCAGGATCGACAGCAGCATTAGAAACCTTCACCCAACCTACAATAACATCAGAATCTATAGAGTAATTTCCCATGTCGCAATCTAAACTAACAGACAAAGAAAGACGAGTAGAGGAACGGTCCACTGCAAGGTATGTAGTTACCTTGAAGGATGAGGCTGGAGTAGTTATACCTCTGAGCGCACTGACTACACTCACATTAACATTGTATGATGTTTATACTAACACCGTGATTAATAGTCGCAATGATCAGGATGTAAAAAATACTAATAACGTAGTTTATACTGAGGCAGGAGTACTTACTTGGACTCTACAGCCTACAGACAATGTGATCGTCACCAGTGATGTAAGAACCAATGGGTACGAAGATCATATTGCTCTATTTGAATATACATGGAGTTCGGGTTCAAAGGCAGGGAAGCATGAACTAGAAATCTTCGTCAGACAGATCAATAAGGTGACATAATGGTAGAATCACTTGCATTTACATACACATCTCGTAGCGAGATAGTTAGAATATTTGGCTCTAGTGGGGTTAACCTGCGTGGGGATGATCTAGGTCAGGGTAGTTCTGAAGCTGCAATGATGGACGAGATCGTTGGTGAAGCTACTGAACTAATCAACTTCTACTGCGGGATGAACTATTCTGAAGAAGACCTGAGCACCTCCTATCTCGTCAGACGTTGGGCTACATGGATCGCCTGCCACCTTCTTTCCCAGAGAAGAGGCAATCCAGCAATGTTTGGTGATAAGTATGACGAGACTTTAGGTCTTTTGGAAGAAATATATAAATTCAATAGAATCATTCCTCGCCTACCTACGAGAGAAGATCTCACTCCTGCAATGTCCAACTTGCATGTGGATGATAGATTCCGAACTCACAAGTTACGTGTACACCCAACGATTTCGACTGGTGGTACATATGGTAAACAGGATCTCAGTCCAAGGTTCCCATTTGAATGGCTATAGAATTATCGGGTCTTGTACAAGATCTCCCCAAAATCTTAACTGACAAGCAAGTCACTCCTGAGCTCCTGAAACTCAGAGAAGTCTTTTGGGGGGCTTTTACGCACTCATTTTTTAAGCAAGTGCATAAAGATTTTAAGATGAGGTCTAAGGGGGGCTCAGATTCCCACCAGCTAACTTGGAAACCTATCAAGGCATCTACTAAGGCATACCGCCCTCGGAGGACTAATAATAAAGGTCGAGGTCTATTGACCAAGGCACAGGATTCAGAATGGAAGCGGATTTTTGTCAGATACTTTAAGAAATTTAGTGCTACAATGGCTGAATCTCGGGCGAAAGCAGAAGCAGCTAAAATTGCGTGGGCAGTACTTAAGAAGCAAGGAGCGAAGACAAAGATAGATGTATACGGGTCTAAGGATGCTTTGATAATGATCCGTACTGGTCGATTACGAGACAGCCTTAAGCCCGGCAGATTTGACGGTAGAGAATACACACCATCTGGTCCAGATCAGATTTATGAATTTAGGAAGGGAAAAATTAAAATAGGGACCTCAGTTCCTTATGCAGGAGAGGTCAATGATGCTAGATCTGTTTTCGGAAATGAAGATGCTATCATTAAAGAAGCAATGGGAGAAGGCATAAAAGCACTCGGTAAAGAGATGAAACGACTATAGGTACTAATTTCAGGAATTTAATTAATGAGTTTAGGTAGACTTTTACTTAGCGTACGAGACAAACTTCGTACAGAATTAGATCTAAGTGAGGGGGAGTGCGAGGTCATGCCCAGTGGCGAGCCTCCCGCCTCCTGTGGACAGAAGTTTATCTCGGTATATGGGGCTAATTGGGCTGCAGAAGGGGGAAGCACATTCGCAGATTTAGGTGTAGTAGAATCCTACGGAATCGTATGTGCAGTCACTTTTCGCAGCAACTATGTCCCTTTTGATCGACTGGGAGAGGGATTATATATAAATCGACTTATTGGGATGGAAGATTACTGCAGGAGTATAATGAAGGCAGTGCACCTAAGTACTGACATTCTTGAAAGCACGGATTCATTGATCGATGAGGATTTTGGTTCGAATGTTCCATCTCCGCATAAAATGGTAGAATATTTAAGATGGACATATTGTGATGCAAATCCAAGACCAGTAGATGGGGCTTGGTTTGGAACGGAAGAATCATCAGCGTCAGGACTTGTAATGGAGGTTAGATTTACAAACGCAACCCGATTCAGTTCTTTTGGAGATGGAAATGAGGGAGTTAATTTTGCATGACATTTAAGATACACAAGCCCGAAGTTAGACTGTTCCCAGTCCTCTGCAGAAATGGTGGGTGCTCTGAGAGAAATTCTCTCAAGTTTCTCCCATTTAAAGACACAGCAGGTGGCTGGAAACGAGAACGTATCGCATCTGACAAATGCGAAAAGTGTGGTGAATTTTTAAGAACATTGGACTTGGTCCATCTTCTCATACCCAATGAGAATGGATCAGTTCACGGATCATTAGAAACAAGCCCCGGAAGCTTTACCGAGCATCCAATCAAGCGATGGGAATTCGCATGTGAAAGATCAATGGAAGCCTACAACTCTTCTTCAGAAGAAGATCTAGACTACCCTCGATCCATGACCGTAGTTCCGACTGCAACAACCTGTTATGAATGTTTAGAGCGTTTAACCGATCTTGAAGGTGAAGAGATGGATAAACGCATGGCTTATTTTAAGACAAAGGAATAGAGTAATGGCTGTAACTGCTAGTGCTATATCTGGACCGTACTACGGTTCCTACAACGGAACGTACATCGGTGCTACTGAAGATGGATTTGAAATTGAACATACCCTGTATAGCGAAGCTGTACGAGGTGACAATCTTGGTGATTCGATCCAAGACGAGATCCATCGAGGGTGCGATGTTTATGTGAACTTCACACTCATAGAATACAACAAAGGTCGGGCTGCTGCTGCAGGTGCGGGAAGTTCCAAAATCGATTGGACTCAAGCGGCTGAAGGTGTTGCTGGTGTGATCGGTGATGTAATCTCTGATGCTTCTGCTGCTTTGGTGCTAACTGCATTAGGTAATACTCCTGCTGCTGCTAGTCCAGCTTCGATCACTTTCACAAAATCAATCCTCGCTAGAAACTTCCCAGTACGGGTTATCTATGCTAGTCGACTTCGTCGATTACCATTGCGTTTGATTTCATATCCTGATGGATCTGGATCTTCCCAAGCTGCGAGTTATAACGAAGCTATTAAGTGGTACACGACTACTTAATTAAATGTGTTTAATTTCCGATCTATTCTCAAAAGGACCTCGCAATAATGCGGAAGAGGCTATTCTTGATGCCCACATCAAGGAAGCCTCCAAGCAGATTCGAGATGCTTGGACAGATGAAGAGAGGGAACTACGGGCAAGTAAAGCAGGTAGTCCTATACGACAACGTGCAGAAGTGCCCATAGTTGAAGTTGATTTGAATAATCTTTCTGCGGTAGAGCACGATGGCTGATCATACAATTACAATTCAGAGCGAAGGACTAGGTTCCCCTATTCGAGGATCGAATGAGCCTAGTACTTTTTCTGAATCAAGTAAATTGTTAGCGGAGGAAATACGCAATCTCCTAAAGGAGATGCAAAAATCTAATCCAAATGCCACCTACAGGGATGCGCAAAGACAGTTCCATCAAGGTTTGAACTCTACCGCAGCTGCTAGGAATGCTGGAAGACCTGATGTTTGGGCTGGGCAAACTGGTCGTGGACCAACAGCAGGTTATGCATTGCAGCCTGTTGAAGGCGGTGGGGGTAGGGGTGAACCCTTCTACGGTGAACCGTCTAAAAATCCATGGGAAATATTGGATCGATGGAGGAATGGGGCGAATGACCCTAATCGTCCTATGGGGATATCGGAAGAAGAGGCTCATATTCTCGATAAGAAACGAGATTCCTCTCAAGGTCACTTTGGCAGGGGGGATGTCAGTGATGATGGGTTTTACTCCGACTGGAGGTCTGCTAAACATAAAATTAAAAATCCAGACCAATACCAAAGGAACGAGGACATTTCTTCCGACGAGCATGATGATCGTGAAGCTGCAATGGAGGCTGTCAATGTTCAAGATGATCAGAGTCAAGGCGGTGGGGGTGGTGGTGGAGATGGCGGTGGTGGTCTGTCCACCTTTGAACAAGGAGTTGCAGATGCCTCAGGTGGTGCTGCTGAAGCAGCTGCAGGGACAGCTCAAGCAATTGCAACAATGGGGGCTACGGGTTGGGATAAGATTGGATCTGGTGCTGCAAAAGTTGGGATGGGCTCCCTTAAAGCAGTGGGAGGACTTGCTGGGTCAGGGCTCAATGCAGCAACACATCTTGGTACTGGTGGAGCAGAGGCAGCAGTAACTGCAATTGGATCTAGCAATGTTCAAGAACAAGCAGATGCTGTGGGTGGAGCCCTTCAATCTGTTTCTGGTGCTGCAGCAGAATTGACTAGCGTAATCCCCGGTCTTGGCGGGGTCATGGAAGGTCTAGATGGCGTAGTTGGTGGGGTGATAAATACCTTTAAAGGGTTTATGGCTGCTATGGACAATGCTTCTGAAGAAGTCATGGGTTTCAACCCTGACATTCTTATGGAGCGTATTGGGACCGAGATCGAAGTCCTTCATAAGCAAATCCAACGAGCTCAAATTGTAGGGGATGAATTAGCAGATTGGGAAGAACAAAGGGGAGATTTCGTATCTGTAATGGAGGACATTAAAACTATCCTCATCAAAATCTTAGGACCTCTAGTAACTCAGATCTTGAAAATGGTAACGGAACTGTTAGAACGATTCTTGGAAAACATTCCTCATCTACTGAATGCATTAGCATCAGGGGTAGAAGCTTTAGCAACTATTGCTGCTGGAATTCCGGGCATAGGAGCTACTGTTAGCGGTGCTCTGACTAATATCGCACTAGGCATTCAAGGCATGGCTCAGGACGCTGCGGATGCTCTGGCTCTATTACGAGGTCCTGCTACTCCAGCGGATCTAGCATTTGGTAATTGGTTGATGGGAGGAACTGTTGACGCAATGCAAGTCCCCGGCGTTAACCATCCTCGTATTCCCTTCGGACTTAACCCATAAGGTAAGATGTAAAATGTCAGGACTTGAACATTACGACCAATTTGATTTAGGGCAAGTTACCTACAATGGTTTCTTATTCCCCCCCGCATTAAACACTTCTGTGCAATGTACTCCTGTATACGATGATACGGATCGCAGCATAATGTACATGATGTACCGAATTCGTATTGAGTTCATCATTGACTTGGATCTTGTTGGAAAGCTAGGTGAAACTGGAACAGAAACATCTGCGTGGAATACGGGAGCGAGTAAAGGGTCTATTGACAATCAAATGGCTCATCTTCGCAGAAAACTATGTCAGCCCGGCAGAACATTTCATGTTGCAAAGATAGGCTTAGGTCCCGACCTACGTATTAATGATCCTGCTGTAAACTATGTGTGGGATGTGACATGGGGTCCAAAGCCCAGAATGATTAGCTGGAAACCTTTGGGGATGAATCGTGCAGCCACAGTTACTTGGGAGTGTGAAGTAGGATTGGTTGAGTGTGAGAATCCCAGTGCTAATAACAAAGAAAGACGTATTCCAGATGCGTTAATCCCACATAAACGTCCTCTTCCCAATGGGGCGATCCCATGGAACATCTTGCAGGTTTATTACAACCAGTCATGGGACATCAGTGAAACGGGAGCAACAACTAAAACTTACGATGCAGTCGTGGAAACTCGAGGTCAAATAAATCCAACGGATGTTAGAAAGGTTTTAGATTCTGCAGACCACTACAGGGTTTTCTTTGAGCCTGCCCTACAGGCTGGGTTTAGACGGACGAGAAGTTATAAGTTAGACGAAAAGAAAACTCGCCTTGAAATATCTATTACAGATGTTGAATATGAATCTGACTTCCCCCTTCCTCCCGGCGTCATAGACATACAGGTAAGCTATGATATTTCATCCAGCCTTCTGGGAGCTACACCCTTCGGAGGCAAACAAGGATTTAATATATGGGATGCTACCATTGGTGGAACCTTTACTTTGGCGAAGGGTTTTCACCCTTTCTGGAGAAGGATCTACCCATACTATCTAATCCTATTGTTGATACGTAGTAGATTCCACCAAACTGCAACTGCATCCGCTGCATCTTCGAGCGGATCTATGAGAACAAGCTTTCCTGCTGATTTCAATAAAGATGCAACTTCTGATAAGCCTGCATTTGCTATCCCGTTAGACTTTAGTATGGGAGAAGAGATTTTTGGCAGAAATTTTAACTTCAGTTTTACCTTTATGAAAATCGTCCCTCCAGATGAAGCAGCTTACCAACTTGCTTTCGGAGCTCCACCTAATCAATATGCTGAAGTGAGTACCAATCAAACCTCCCATCACGCTGGGCAGTTACGGGATGCTGGAGCTACTTGGGATTGGGATCTATGGCTACACTCGGTTTACGGGACGGGTAATGATTCTACCAATGGGGACTTCCTACCTTCTCCCATAACCTTGACTTTACATACTAGTCAAGTACAGGGTGTAGATGCTGACGGAAATACCATATGGAAAGATTATACACAGACGCTGCCAGTCTTAGGGCGGTGGGGTGCGGGAACCCAACTCCAACGTGGGGCTCCCATGTCGAATAGAGGATTTAGGGGTATGTGGTTTGAGGGTGATGCGAGGCAGGAACCTTGTCTGAATAATGCTGATTTTTGGTACACCAGAATTCCTCAAGGAGCGTCTGCCTCAGGAGGACCTACTGATTCCGACCTATTCACCGGTCAGGTAGAGAATGATCAACGTACGTTGAGCTACTCCAATCAATATGAGATTTATGAGTCACCGGGTAGCCATACTTGGCAAAAAACAAATTACGGATCTCGTAGCCTTTCTTCAATGATTGGGAATAGCAAAGACGGATATGAGAATGCTAATAGTGCTACACAAAATATAATTGGTACAACTGAAGCAAAATGGACTTCTGCTGGAAGCCCAGACAAAAAGTTTGGGTTTAACCCATGCGAAAATCTTATTGATCCTGATGATGACCAACATGCATTGCAAATACAAGTTAACAATGGTGCTCAATTCTTCGGAGTCAGGATGTTTGGAGTAGCTACCTCAGCGAATAAACCCCTACCTGTCCCACGCCAACATAAATATGGAAAAGCAATACTAGTAAAGGGGAAATCAAGGTATAATATTGAGCTAATCGTTGATCGAGGTAATACTAGAATTTATAGAACGATGTGGGATATACACTATACCTGTGTTGGTTCTCCCAGCGCAGATAGTGCAACAATACTCAGAGGCAATCCCGCTGAGTATTTATCACAAGGAACCGGAAGCCCTGCATCAGGAAATTTACAATAAAGGATTTAATATGAGTAGTGAAATTGTAAAAATAGTCTCACCCAATCTGGACTATAAAATCAGATTAGCAGATACGGAAGATAATACGATCTTTGAGGCAGAGGCACTCTATCTCGATCATCTATTGGCTCAAGCCCAAAAAGATATAGATATATCGGAAGACAACGCAGTTATAGGATGGTTACCTAAATTTTCCTCCTTAGTTTGTGAAACATTCGATGTTACTATTTCTGACACAGATGCATTTTTTATAGCCAAAGAATGTGTAAAATTAATGTGGGACCTTAAAAAAAAATACGAAGCCATATCGACGTAGCTTCAGTTTATGGAATCAACCCATTTGATTTAACATCAAGTGAGCTCAGATTACTTCAGATGGGTATTCCAAGAGTTTTAGCAAAGCGAGAAATGCTTGAAAGGAACAGCAGAGCTTCTATGGATGAAGATCGTTTATATCGATTAATATATGATATATACGAAGATGAAGATAAGGCGAGTAAAGCTGTTGCATCATTCGTAATCAACAAAGCAAAAAAGAGTAAATAAATATGGCTACATATAATTCAGTAAAATCATCCGCTAAAGAGGTAAATCCTGATGAGCTATTAGGATCTCCGTTAACTGCTGACTACATGCCTAGCGGATATGCAGGCATATTTCTCTTCGCCAGAAATAGACCCCCTTTCAGTCTCACAGTGATTCAGGAAATGCTAGCAGATCCTCGAGTTATATTTGGTCTTTGGCTTCTCAAAGGACCCATTCTGGCAAACTCTAGATTTTATGTTGAATGTGAAAACGATGACGTAAAAGATTTTCTAATCAAAAATGTGACTCGTTTCTGGAAGAACTCTGCTGCTCGAGCCTTAAAGGCAATTGAGTGGGGATACTCAGCCAGCGAAGTTATGTATCGAGTAGATGAGGGAAAGATTCAATTTGACATCATGAAGGACTTGCATTCTCAAGATTGCATGGCTGTTACGCATGATGGTCAACTGGTGGGTTTTACAGTACGCAATGTACCAGACCCGTATACTAAGCAAGGTCGCCACAAGATCTTCTTAGGCATACCCAAGGGATTCTGGCATATACACTGGAGAACTCATCACCCATGGTATGGGTTGAGTAGATTGTACGGAGCCCATATCCCGTGGTGGGAAATGTGGTCCGATGGTGGTTATCGAGATGTTCGTCGGTTGTGGTTCCACAAGAATGCATTCGAGGGCGGTACGATGTACCATCCTCCGGGGATCACAAGAACGAAGGATGGGTTGGTTATCTCGAACAAAGACCTTGCCAGAGAAATGATCGAAAAGAAGCGTACAGGCGGTACACTGACGCTTCCAAATACCATGGGCGCAGACAATGTGAAGAGTTGGGAGTATCATCCTCCTACGTCAAATCAAATCCCTGCGGGGCTGATGGAGTACGGACAAAGCCTTAAAGAAGAGCTCTTCGAAGGAATGGGGATTCCCCCCGAGGTATTCCAGAATGCCACCAGCGGATTTGGTGCTGCATCAGGAAGACAGATTCCTGAAGAAGCATTCTTTTCTATTCTGCAGGAGATGGTTCAATGGTTAATTTCTGACGCAGATAACCAGATCTTCCGTCACTTAGTGAGGATCAACTTCGGTGAGGTCCCGTACGAAATAATTCCATTTGGACTTACTGGGAAAGCTGAAGAGAGGGAAGCTCAAATTAGAGAAGACAACAGAGCTACTGAAGCAGCACAAGCTTTTGGTTCTGGACCACAGGCTCCCCCACAACAAGTTCCCGAATAATTAAATTCAGAATATTAATAGGTATGCTGTATGACTATCCCTACAGGCACAGGAAAAGCTTCGTTTAAACTTGCGGCGATGGATACTATAGATGCTGGAAGTGCTGCAAAATCTATGCGTGAGGCTGGACTGTCCCCTCACGAGTTCGAGGGAATCGCTAATAGCTTCATATATCGCCCCAGAGGACCCCAGAGCTCCGAGGGATGGCTCTTAGTCAACAGACATGACTTAGATAGGGCTTTTCCTTCAATGCTCGGAGAAGGCTTCCTGAGCGAATCTCAGGAAGACTCATATAAATCATACACTTGGAATGAAGGAAGCGTCGGAACTCTTCATATTAAAAATGATCCCACATCCTTTGGCGCAGTAGATCCTGCAGCACAGACTGACATAGACATTTCAGTAATAGTTGAAAGTGCGTACTGCATTACGGGTGTTCCTAAACCAGATGCGTATACTTACCCCAGCTATGGCTATGAGAGAGACAAATTCTCAGAGCAGATGAATGCCAGTACTAATGCGTGGGACATGCAATTATGTGTGGTACATTTAGTAGATAAGAGATGGTATAACGTGGGCGAGCACGGTAGTGGTTCTAAGAAGAATGAATGCACCATGCTTCAGCATTATTTACCTAGACGTTTTCTTTATGAAGATGAAAGTTTTGAGGCTGCGGATGAGATCAACTATGGTACAAACCTAACCGCTCCCGTCGACGTGGAAGAACCGTATGGTTATGCATCTTTATTTAAATCGCTACTGAGCGAGTTGGATTTGACTTACGATGAGAGCATAGACCAGACAGGTGCTGACTATCCAACCCTGTGTAGGAACATCTCGTTAGTAGGATTAGACCCGTATCGATGTTTGTGGGAACTCTTAGATGAGATAAGCCATACTATAATTTTTGATCTGATTGATCAAAGTTCCGCTTATGGCAATGACATCAGTGTTGTTCCTAAAGGGTCGAACGATGCCAACACATTATTGGAGAGAAATACCTATAAGAATTTAAATCTACTAACAGAGATCTCAAATGATGTCCGACCTAAACGAGGGAACGTATCCTATTCAATCCTCTTTCCTTTAGAATCGGGAAACCATGGCTACCCCCTAAAGGCAACTGAAAATAGTTTGACTGGGCATCGCCCTACTTATTTTAAGGTAGACGTCGTAACCGTCGGTCAATCCACTGACACAGGAATGTACGGTTTTACCACGAATGCTGGATCTGGATACTCAGCTGAAGACTACGACATGGCAGTTTTGTATGGAGCCGAATCGATTCCATACGGATATAATACCCCCCACTATGGTAACAGGGGCAATGCAATTAAGGGGAGACTTTTTGTTCGAAATAAGAAAGGTGAAACTTCTAAGGAATTAATGAGTGGTGGTCAAGCTCACTCTAGTACTGCGAGTGTATGGGGGTCGTTTACTGAAGGTTATGGGGGATCAACAAACCATCAAGAAATCCTAGATCACGCAAAAGAACTAGCAGTTCTTCGGGCTAAACAAGATCATTTCGAAAGTAAAGGTAAAATGATCATTGATGAAACCTATATTGGATTTCTAAAGTTCTCTGCCACTAAGGATCTGTCTGCAATCATATGGAGCGATTTAGGAGATGGAGCCTCAACCCGAATTATAAATCGACCTTTCGCAGAGGATAGGGACTCACGCAGTTCTTCACCACCAAATTTTCCCGCACCGCCCAAAGTCGAACATGTGCATATTAATGAATTCCCCCCATCGCATTTTCACGATGATCTCAGACAGATGGTTTATCCTTATGTCACGGGTTCAGGCATTTGTAAAGAGGACGAGACGTTTTTTGCAGACCTTCAGACGTATCGAAGCGGTATGACTGGTGGGGTCCCACCAGTAGCCTCATCACCCGGAGAAGACGTGATAGGGACAGTAAAGGTGAAGAATAAATCAAAAATTCCCTTAATATCCTGTACATTAGCTGGTGAATCTCTTTGGGGAACGGAAGTAGAAATATTCTGGAATCGTTACCAAGAAGAGTGGCAGTGCTATTACTATCCCCCAACCATTCTTGCAATTGGCGGTATGATACAATATGTCAATGATGATAATGAGTACGAATCGACTGGTGTGAGCACAGAGGCGATTACTTCGGTTGGCGAGATATTTGGTATTAAGACAGTGGTTGGTGATGGTACGGAGCATATAGGTTATAGCTATTTAGGTTCTGATGGAGGTAGTGGTGGGCACTCAACAAAGACCTTATACTTCAGAACAATTGGTGGTTCGTACATAAGATTTAAAGACAACTACTAGGGGACAAAAAAAGACCCCCGAGGAGGAGTCAAGAGAATCCTCGGAGGTCTAATACGAACCGAACCACCTGTATTATGACTATTCAGTCTAACTTGTCAAATGGCTCTTTCAATCAAATACCCTATTATTAACGCTAGAGTACATAGCAAAGCTCCTTTAATTTGTTCTTTTTTATTCATAGGTTTTCTCACAGCCTCCACAAAGTTGAAGTTCTCCTGCAGCTAACAATACTCCACACTTCAAGCATTGTTTGCCATTAGGTTTATTTTCTAGATTAGACATAAGAGCTCGCTGTTTTTCCTGCTGTCTCTTAAACACCTCAGGATCACAGAATTCCGCTATACGTCTATTTGTTTGCATTAACGCTCGTATCAATCTCTTTTCTAGATTGTACGTACTCCAATACTCCCGAACATCTTCTTCAGATATATCTTCCATGACATCAATATTGGCAGAACGTAATTCAAACTCTACACATATCTCATCCATGAGGTCGAAGATTGCACTTAATTTATCTTGCATAGTTTAGGTTCCTTTAAAAAAGTTACGTAGTAAAAGTGAGCAGTGTTTAATCACCGTACTCAGGGTGAGGACCTTACATGAGTATAAACGAACTAAGGAGGTTCCTCATATAAGGTAACAGGGGTTACAAAGCCACTCACTGCTAGGCTCTCCTTGTGGGCGTGACAATCATGAAAAAACTCCCACTATAGGCAAGGAGTGTCCATTACTCTCCCTCCATAAATACTAAGGTATTCATGCTGCGTGTCATCGCAACATATTTGATATTAAATTCTTGACTAATTTCCCATTCGAGTTTCGCCATGGGGTGGGGCATCTTTTCTGGGTTAGAAATATACACAGTCTCTGCTTCCAGTCCCTTGGCACGATGTACGCTCGATAGAAGCACCTTGGACTTAGGTCCACCCTTTGCGTTATCAGAAAATAGATTTTCGATACGATTAACGACATCTTGAACTGTTGACAATCCTTCTGAGATAGCCTGTATGCATAAAGTTCTATCGATAATCATTTCGTACTGAGATTCACTAACTCGAGCGTTCAATGCTTTCTTGTCCAACCGAGCCATCTCTTTTACGTGATACTCATGGAGCTTAGTAGTGAAAGCTAAGATATCTGTAGATAGATTACCTTTGACTAACTTCTTACAAAGAGCAGCAAGTGATGTACCGATATCCCTACCTTGGATCGTGACCGGAATGTCTTCCTTGATTAGCGAATACGCTATCTTCATTAGTGGTGCATTCATTCTGCAGAGAACTAAGTCCCCACCCTTCATCTCTTTAATTGCAAGATCATGTGAGATGTGTTTCACAGTTCCCTCGATAGCATCTTCCATTGGCTTGATGTCATTTACAATTTTCTGAGCAAGCTCGATATGCTTTTTAGGGCAACGACGAGAGACAGTCAAAGGGAAGTGTATGACATCTAGCACTGAGCGTGAATCATCATGACCTAGCTCGTATGCAAGATTACGCATCGAGTAAACATCTGCCCCAGCGAATCCGTAGATGGCTTGCTTGGGGTCACCTACAGCAATTAGGCGACCCTCGTCAGCCAAAGATCCAATTGCAAGCTGCTGACGAGGTCGGTTCAGATCCTGAGCTTCGTCCACAAAAAGTATATCGAATTTTTCAAGCTCCATACCAATAACTACTGGCAACCAAATCATATCGTCGAAGTCAATCTCATCGAGAATCTCCAGTGATCTTGAGAGAACTCTGGGGAGTAGTTTTTTAATCATAGCTTCGTCACCGTTAAGCTGTATATTGTAGTGTGAGATCATAGAGTCAAAATCTTTATCAAAGTTGTCTCGACTCACCAAAACATTCTTGGCAAGCGATGCAACTTTCTTCATAGAATATTGAAAGCCACTGCCCAACTTCTTAAGTTCTTCTTTTCCCAGAAGTTCTTCCAGAATATTGACAGTCTTCCAGTTGTTGACTTTGACCTTGCCACCAACATGATTTCGAATAGCTTTGTAACCTAAGCTGTGCATCGTACATGCAGTTACCTCTTCAGGTACTTGAGCTTCAAGTTCTGTAGCAATACTTTTATTGTAAGCCACCATAGCAATCTTTGCTCGAGAGTTCTCCACCAAGTATTGGCGACAACCTTCTATACAGCTAAAGGTTTTCCCTGTGCCTGCTCGAGCTTCGAGCATAATGTGCTTGTCACCATTTACGAGTTCATACCAAAAGTTTTTTTGTTCTGGTGATCCGATGATCCTAGATGCTTTTTTCATTGTCATGTCTCTATACCTTATAAAAATTTGAATTTAAATACTTACTCGTCAACTCATGTACTAAAGAATATCGTCCATTAGGGGTGCAGTCAATAGAGTAATCCGTATTTTGGTCAGTTTTTTATTAATTCTTTTTTAGGGTTGCCAGATCTGGGTGTTGGGTATAAGCTTGTAATTGTTACTTTATGAAAGGAGTACGAAAATGGCTAAAAAGCCTGAGAAAAAACCTAAGACTGTGGTAGTGGATTCTCCATTACCAAAAACTAAAACCCCAGCCCCAAAGAAAGCTACTGCAATTTCATCTGCAGAAGAATTAAAGAACGCTGGGATATCTGACGAATTAATCCAGAGTAACATTCCTATCGTGAGGAAGTTTGAACGAGGGGTTTATTCATTAGAGTTCACCATTGCTACTTTGAAAGGAGAGCAAGATGCCAAGCTTAAATAAGGCTCGAGCAAAAACTAAACTCGCAGCTAAGAAGAAGTCTGAAAAAGTTAACACGTCCCAACTGGACAAACTTTTAAATATTAAAAATACTCCCGATGCTCCACGTAAGACATGGCATCGAACCCACGGAAAGAAAACTGGGTTAGGGATCATGTCATTCTGGGCAACGCTGTTCGAGGGTAATGAATTGCTCCCGAGAATAAAGAAGATGACCAATGCGGAAATTGATCGACAGGTTCGATTAGAATTTCCACATGAGCAAGTCCTCTTAGATAATCTCGACTCTGGTCGCCAGTCGGTAAATTATTATCGACACCTGTACAACAAAGGTCGCATGAATCGACCCAAGGGTACTGCTCCAGAAATTCTGTCATTCCGATATTGTGATCAAGGGTATCGAGTCGATACTCGATCTGGCAATCATAGATTGTCGGAAGCAGATATTGAAATGTTGGAAAGGAAATATCGTGGCTGAATATTATCTCGGGATTGATCCGGGCAAGAGCGGAGGCATCGCATTCGTCAGTGGATGTGGTACGGAAGCTTGGGCTCACAAGATCACAGAATCTGAGCGAGACTTCTGGGACATTGTTTCAGAATATAAAGATGACGTTCAGTTCGGAATAATCGAGAAGGTTCATAGCTCCCCGCAGATGGGAGTCCGTAGTGCGTTCAGCTTTGGGCAAAGCTACGGATTCCTTCGGGGGATGCTAATCGCCTCAGAGATTAAGTTTGATGAGGTTCGTCCCCAGAGATGGATGAAACATTTATCATGCCTGACGGGGGGCGATAAGAATGTGACAAAGAGAAAGGCGCAGCAACTGTTCCCCAAACTCAAAATCACTCACGCCATTGCGGATGCTCTTTTAATCGCAGAGTACTGCAGGCAGATCCGAACCTCAGAAGATTTTTTGTAATTAATTCCTGACCACCTATTGCATTAGAAAGATGACAGGTATATAAATGTGGAGTCGAAGAAAATCACCATTCCAAGTTTTGTACAAAGAAGATGATTGCTTCTATGAAGTAGCCAGCCCACTTGGAGTTACCGTAGCCCGTTTCGTCAGTCATAAACAGGCAGTCGAATTTGTTGAACAAGTATTAAAAGGAGTAGTAACAGATGGACCAGAAGAAACAGATACCGTTTAGGGATATCGAAAAAGATGGAATCACTTACTCTTTTCTGGACGAGTGGTTGCTATGTAAAGAACAGGCTCGCCTGAGCTATGTTGAAGGCTGGGCTTCCTCCAATTTCTCCACAGCATTGACATTCGGAATTGTCTTCCACGACTGTCTCGAGTGGTTGGCTAAGGGTCGCAGTCCAAAAACTATACGCTGGAAAATACTTAATCCATTTTACGAAAAACGATCCGTAAAGATGGACAAATTGGAAAAAGAAAAATTGGCTATAATTCTCAGCACAGTGGAAATCGTTTTCAAAGAATACGCAAAACACTGGGAAAGTCACGATAGGGAATTCAGTTACCTTTTCCATGAAAAATCGTTCCAAGTAAATCATATGACAGATGCAGGCTACGCCATACCATTGCGAGGCAGATGGGATGCAGCCTATATCGACAGTCAGAACAAATTGTGGCTGATGGAAAACAAGACAAAGGGTCAGATCGACGAAGAAGGGATTATGACTGCGTTGCCTCAAGACTTGCAAACGATGCTTTATGTGCATGCCTTACAGAAGCACACTGGTCGTGAGGTAGCAGGAGTTCTTTACAACGTGATCCGTAGACCACTTCTTCGCCAGAAAAAATCGGAAACAGTAATGGAGTTTACAACGAGGGTCCAAGATGATATATTGACCCGACCTAGTTACTACTTCATGCGATGGAAAGTCGAACTCCTGCAGGAAGACATTACGAATTGGGTAAACCGAACCCTGAACCCAATCTTGAATCAAGTAGCCCTATGGTGGCAGGGCATCAAAGACGATCCATTTGATCCATGGGGATCACCACAACACTTCCAGAACCCGTCAGCCCTGTTCACGAAGTATGGAAAATCAAGGTACTTTAATCTCCTAACCAGAGGTAGTACTGAAGGGCTTTACAAACGAACCAACGGAGGAAATTAATATGTCCAGAGTCAAGAAGGTCAAGAAAAAAGTCGCCAGTTCTAAGATTAAAATTCCCAGTCCAGACGATTTAAATGAACCATCTACAAATCTATTAGATTATTGCATTTGTTTATTTGGGGAGAAGGGCGTTGGCAAGACATCACTTGCTGCTCAGTTTGAAGGATCACTTATCCTCATGCTGGAGCCCAAGAGACGCAACTTGAAAATTCGTCAGGTCAACATTGACCCGATGAGTATTAAAGACATGGAGCTCGATAACCCAAAGATGACAACGTGGATGAGCATTCAAGCTTATGTCCAAGCGATCCTTGAAGATGATTCTGTCAGTACGGTGGGTATCGATACTGTAGATCGTGCATGGGAAGCCTGCATCAATCATCATTGCTATCAGAAAGGTGTCAAAGATCCATCCGAGGTTAATGACCATGGAAGAACTTGGCGAGTCATTAAAGATGACTTCGAGCAAACGATGAACAAGTTATTATATGCGAACAAGGGATTGATATTTATCAGTCATGCTCATCTACGTGAAGTTGAATCTCACGAAGGTGATAACCAATGGGTTCCTACTTGTGCACCTGCTGCATGGAAGTACCTAAAGGCTGTTTGCGACTTAGCAATTCATTTCGGATTTACAGATAGCCAACGTGCGTTGACTGTTCGTAATTCGGGAAAGATCTGGAGTTCTTGCGGACCGACAGATCAATTTCGCACCAGCGATGGTGCACCACTTCAGACGTTCTTTTCAGGGGAAACCCATGAGGAAACGTATTCAATTTTAACGGATGCATTTAATAACCAACTGGACGAAAGTCTAATTGCATCTGTCACCTCCTAATTAAAGAAAGGTTAGGATTATTATGGTACGGGAAAAACAAACCCAAGGTTTCGCAGCAGCAATCAAAAAAGTCGGAGGAGATGCTTGGGAAGGGGGTAAGAAGAATGTAAAATCGACTGGCTCGTACGAGCAACAACCCATTGATGATGGGACCTATGTTGCCACCGTCCAATCTGGTCGTACAGGTACGGACAAGAATGGGAATGCCTATGCAGCCTTCGACTTTGAAGTGCAGCGTGGAGAGTTTCAAGGAGTCCGTGTCTCCAAGTTCCATTCTATTGCAGAGAAGGGTCAACGAACGCTTGAGCAAGCTTTAGGTAGTTTGCTGACGGACTTAGGTCGCCTCGCAGCAGATGTCGATGTGGACAGTTTGGAGATTGATGATGTTGATCCACTTGTAACAGACTTGGTTGAAGAAAAACCTGTTGTCCAGATCGGGATTCGAAACTCCGAATTCAATGGGAATAACTACATCAATGTTTATGTTAATAAACGATTGGATGATTCTACTGCTCCTGAAATTGGGGAAGAAGAAGCTTCTGACGATCCAGAAGTAGGTGACTACTACGATTATACGCCACCTAAAAGAAAGAAGGCGGTTCATGTTGAAGTGACGGAGGTAGACACAGATGATGAAACTGTGGATCTTGTCACTTCGGATGATAAAACCTTCGAAGGTGTTTCGTGGGATTCACTGGGTGATTATCTTGGCGATATCCCCTTCTAAGTCAGTAAGCCCGAGCGAGGGAGGGTGTGTTCGCATGCCCTCCCTTTCTTTTTGGAAAGAACCAACCATGAGTAAAGCTAGACCTATAACAAGTGATGTTGTTTGCCCAGCGTGCGGTGGATTAATGCAGATCTCTGAAGACGGTGAACAAGTCTGTACTGAAGTCCAATGTGGGTATCGAGTCGAGAAGGATTCTTGATATGCAAAAGATCTACGTGAGGTTTGCATCAGAAGATTTCGTAAAGGAATTCTCAGATAGACTCCGACTCGATATTTCTGATTGCGACGAACTCCTACTTCCATCCCAAGAAACAACCACAAAGAGGAAGATCAAAAGATCTGCTCCACCCTGTGTACAGGACTGGGAGGAACATTGGGTGGGGATGCCAGACTTTGTCCAAAATAAAAAAGAGCCTTACAAATTATTGACCGTGCACCTACAGGATAGTGAAGAGATCAGGAGTAACTTCGCTCGAGTGACTCAGCAAAAGATTACCAATAAGACGAAAAGCATATGGTATCCCAAACTGGATAGGGGAAAGCATTGCAGGGGGCGAGCGTGGTTCAGCAAGGAAAGTCATCCACCACAATTCCCTTTCTATGTCATCTCCAAGTCTCGAGCAACTAGCTGTATCACAAGCAGAGCTTTATCCCGAATGGGAATACCTCACAAGGTTGTCATAGAGCCTGTTGACTACGATGATTACGCAGCAGCAATGGGGGAGGCAAACCTGTTAACGCTTCCCTTCAGTGATCTTGATCAAGGCTCCATCCCTGCACGTAACTGGGTATGGGACTACTCAACTCGAAGAGGAGAAAAGTGGCACTGGATACTGGATGATAACATTCAGGATTTCGACCGACTCGTCCGTAACACGAAGATCAAAGTAAAGACTTCTGCGATCTTTAAAGCAGCAGAAGATTTCGTACTTCGCTACAAAAATATTGGACAGGCAGGATTCAATTACCATAGCTTCTGCAAAGTCACTGACAAAGTACCTCCATACACGTTGAACACTAGGATCTACTCATGCATCCTTTTGCGAAACGATTTGGACTTCAGGTGGCGAGGGCGATACAACGAAGACACTGATCTTTCATTGCGGATTTTAAAATCAGGTCAATGCACGATTTTATTCAATACATTTCTTGCAGACAAAGTAACCACTATGCGAATGAAGGGGGGAAACACTGATCACGTTTATACCGACCAAGATCAAAGAAGAAAGTTTGCGGAATCTTTGGTGGAGCAGCATCCAGACGTTACAAAAGTTGTCTGGAAATTCAACCGCTGGCATCACCACGTAGACTACCGACCATTTAAATTCAACTATTTAGAACGAAAGAGGGGAGTCCAAATAGCTGCAACCAACAATGACTATGGGTTGTACATTGGGAAATCAAAATGCTAATTGCAATAGACACGGAAACCACTGGAGTAGATATGTTCCATGGCGATATGCCTTTCGCAGTATCTACCTGTGACGAGAACGGACTTACGAAGCTGTGGGAGTGGGCAGTCGATCCGCACACTCGACAAGTCATGGCTCCTGAAGAGGAAATCCAAGAACTCGTAGATTACATCGATGGTGAGACATTAGTCTTTCACAATATAAAATTTGACGTGAAAGCTTTGCACAATTTAGGGATTCGACTTGCCTTCCCAGATTGGGCTTCGCTTCCTTTCGACAACCATTCGTTCGAAGCTACACTTGCAGGATTCGAGGACACGCTGCTAGCTTCGCACGTATGCAATAGTGAGGAGTCCCATGGGCTAAAACCTCTGGCAGAGAATTATTTGGACATTATGGCTGATGATGAAGATGACCTTTTAGAGTCGGTGAGGGCTTCGAGAAGGGCTGCTAAGGCTCGAGGATGGACTTTGGGAACAACCCTGAGCAACACAAGCAATGTTCGTTGTGACTACTGGCTGCCTAAAGCAGTGGACCCAGAATCCTCCGTACTAGAAAAGTACGCTGTGCAAGACGTTGTTCGAACTATGCTGCTCTGGATGATGTATGATCGAGCAGCTTTAGATGATGAAGGCTTACGTGAACATTATGAAGTTCGAAAACAACTCGTACCTATCACTTATCGAATGGAGCAGGAGGGGGTAACGATCAAGCCTCGCATCTTGTCTTCAGAAATTAAACGATATTTAGAAGCTGCTGATGGATGCGAGCAAACCTGTATAGAGATTGCAGAGGATTTTCTAGATGATGAATTCAACATCCGATCAAGTATTCAAATATCGAAGGTCTTATATGGAGATCCAGATGGGGAAACCTCCGCTCGCCAGAAAGGATTGAAGTGCCCAGTTATCCAGACGACAAAGACTGGAGCTAGCACTGCAGCCAGCACTCTTTTGGACTTATACGAGAATCACGTTTCTAAGAAGTCTAAAGCCAGCAGGTTCATTCGGAACATCATGGCTTATCGAAAGAATAAAACTTGCTCGCAGTACCTCCAGAGCTATAAAGATCTATCTCTGAGGGAGGGTAAGAAGACCGTCTTGCACCCTTCGTTCAACCAGACAGGTACGAAGACGACTCGATGGTCATCCTCAAATCCTAATGGGCAGAATATTGGTGCTGGAGGAAAAGATGCCTTTGGTAACGAAGTTGATGACTTCTGCCTGCGAGATGTATTTGGACCTGCGAAAGGTCATGTATGGTTCGCAGCAGACTACTCCCAACTGGAGCTACGAATACTTTCGGTTCTCGCCAAGGAAGAAAAACTACTACAGGCATTTGAAGATGGTGCAGATATTCATGCTCTCACCGCTGACCTATGTGACATCAGTCGAAAAGCAGCCAAGGGTGTTAACTTCGGATTGATCTACGGAGCAGGTAGAGCAAAGCTGGAAGCGATGACCGGTAAAAAGAATTTCGACAAGATCTTCAAGGAAGCTTATCCCGGCATCGGAGACTTCATGGACAACACAATTAAAGAAGTCCGAAAGAATGGATTCGTACGTACTATTGGTGGGTACAAATTACATGTCCCAAATGACAGGTCGTACATTGGAACGAACTATAAGATCCAAGGGTCTGCTGGAGACATCTTGAACCAAGCCATGATTAGCATCGACAAATGGCTACAACCCGATGACGACTTCCCCCAGAATAATCATGGCAAGCTAATCATGTGTATTCATGACGAATTGGTATTTGATTTTGATAAGTGGTCATGCTACTCGAGAAGACAGGATCGTAAAAAGAAAACTGCTTCCAAGTACACAAGTGTGGCTGATGCAATAAAGTCATTAATGGAATCTGCTGGAGATTTCTTTGAAGTCACCACACCAGTAGAGGTGGATAGAATAGATACTCGATGGAGTAAAAAGAAAGGAATTGAACTATGAGACGGAAAAGAAATAGGACGCAGTCCCGACCAGTGCCTGAACCATTTCTAATGCCTTGTCCCTTCTGCGGAGGATCAGCAAAGCAGCACAGAACGGAGAGATCTCTGAAGGGGGTCAGATGCGAAGGATGCGATGTCACTAAAGATACGGTGTCAGCATGGAATCAAAGATCAACGACTTCTACAATCTCAAGGACAATGTACGACTTGGGATTACAAAAAGCCATGGAGGGAGAATCATGATGCACGTAAATCCAAACGACTGGAGGAGATACCTGTCAGAGGAAGATAGGAGGATACTCCGAGGGAAGAAGAGGGGTGATAAACCTTGTCCTTTTTGCGGTCATCCTGTCCCCCAACTATTAGAGTCAGATACTACTGCATGGATCTCATGCATTAACTGTGAAGCTGATGGTCCAGTTCGAGCTACCGTCAGTGAAGCAAAGTCAGCGTGGAACTACAGACATCCAAAGGAATAAAATTATGAAACAAGAATTAAATGCAAAGTTTGTTGCCAAAGCAATTACGTGGTTTATTGCGACTTTATTAGGGGGAGTGTGGTTTAGTACTATTATTTCAGGGTGTAATATTTAAAAAATAATTAGAAATAGTCAGGATTGGGGTTTGACACGTCGAATAGATTGGTATAAGCTTACAGGTAATGAATTTGTGAATTTAATTAAATCTTAACTAAGGAAACGAATTATGAATTTTGCAGTAAAAAGCAGTTATGATAATGACCAAGAACGCTTTGAAGCTCTTAGCCCACAGGCACAAGAATTTCTAATGAATGACTTTGAACCCGTTAGAGTTCAAGACCAGTACAACGACTCAAAGATCCATTATTTCAAACGAGAAAATGGTAAGCTTCTTTATCTCCAAGCAATTGAGCAAGCGGAACGGACTATCAAGCGAGACGATGGCACAAGCCACACCTTCCCAGCCTTCTCAACTATCTACACTCGAGATGAACAAGGTGGGTACGGTTGGCACACAGCCTGCGATGAAGAAGGTCTTTTGGATCATGGTCACGGACATTGGCTCATCTGGTTCTTTGAAGAGATGGTTAAAGATGCTGGAAACTTTGTCAACGTCTTTCGGAACCAAGGTCGACGGACTGGGCGAGTTCTCGCTGTCAACTTCGATACCCGAGAAGCACTAATCAAATACTTCATGCCAAAGGGCGCAGTCTACATGAATGTGATTTCTTGGATAGGTGAACAGGATTCCTACGAAGAAGGTTTTCACTACATCAAAGACTGGAGAGGGCAGTTAGTAGCCAAGCCAATTAAATATCAGCGTGCACCTTCGGGCTACTACAAAGCTGTCAGCGAGAAAGCCCTGTCGAAGAAATGGCAAAGACTTATGGATATACAATTTTGGGAGGTGCAAGATGCATAAGTACCTCAGAGATTCAAAAGGCAGGGTCTTGGGGATCGTCACAGATTCCCGAGACAACCGGAGCCTACGAGATTCTAGTGGGAAGCATCGTGCGACCTACGACACCAAAACCAACATCACTCGAGATGCGAGAGGTCGAGTGATGGGGACCGGAGACTTGCTCTCCACAGTCATTAAATAAGGAAAATCAAATGCTTAAAGATTTAATAAATGAATTTGGATATTTCACCAGTATGGTTGTCAGCGTTTTAATAGGCTTTGCAACGCTATGGTGGACACTGGAAATACTAACATTCTTACAAGACAATTGGGACCATTTTTAATCACAAGGAACTGAACCATGAGAAACAAGTATATCGGTATGACTATTAATAAAGGCGACACTGGAAAAGGGGCACTTAAAATGGTAGAGTTAAAGACCTTTCAAACGACTCACGAAAATGATGAATTCGATGGACACCCAGATATCAAAGGCTATCGAGTCGATGTATCTGGATTAATTCGATTACACTTTTGTGCTGGAGATCGAATAACCCCAGCATATGAGGAATATGAAATTGCAGAGATATCCATTGATGGTGGCGGGTATGATAATGGAGCAGGGATCGACATGGGAGTTACCTCTTCACTGTCACCTACAATGACTGCAGCAATTCTGGAAGATATTACTGAAAAACTATCTGAAGAACAAATTGTTCTCAAAGAATTGTGGGGGGACGATGAGTAATGCATTTCCCCATGATCACAAAGTGTATGTTTACAAAAATTTGCACAAGGACAAATGGAGTGTGCGAAATCACCAAGCTGGTGAAAAGCGACTGGTCCTTGGGCACACCGAAACCTTACTTTTATCTACTTGCACTTTTCACGTCTCTGAGAAAGGGAGACAGCGGGTGCTACGGGACAAACGTAAAAACGTGCATGCTGGGATTGTAGGATTAGTACAAAATAATGTCTGGGGCTGGGACACCAGTTACGAACTAGCCACTGAGATTACCTACGACCCGTACAGGCACACTAACTTTGTGATCAAAGGAACGCACGAACCTGTTCATACTGCAGCCTTAGTACTGCTGCTGTGTGATGAAGAACAAACTAAAGTACTTGGATTTCAAATCAACCAACCAACCACGGAGAGTCAAGATGGCAGCTAAACTAAAAAGCAGCGAAAAAAGTAAACTAAAAGTATTCACGTATCACGGACTTGCACTAGTCGAGAATTCGAGTGGGCAGGCTGTGGGAGATTGTCCTTTCTGCGAAAAGGAAGGTAAATTCTATGTGTCCAAGGTTAGGGGGCAATACAATTGCAAGAAGTGCGGGGAGACTGGAAACTCATACACCTTCCTTTCAGAGATGGCGAAACTCTGCAAAGATCAAACCTCCGAAAAGACCTACACGGATTTCGCCAAAGAACGTGGGCTAAGTGCCAATGTTCTCAAACGTAATGGGTTAGCCTTCGACGGAGCAACTCAGAGATGGTTATTACCCATCCTTAATCCTGAAGGGAATCTAGTCAACCTGATGACTTACGATGAGTCCCTCCAGAAAGGTAAGACTCGAAGTACCCCAACCTGTGCACGACACCTGTACTTAGCCAATAAGATTGCGGAGACAGGTCCTATTTACATCTGCGAAGGTGAGTGGGATGCGTTAGCATTGGAAAGCCTGATGGATAAAGTGGGGATTACCACTGCGTCTGTGGTAGCGGTTCCGGGGGCTGAGACATTCAAAAAAGAATGGGTCCACTTGTTCAACAAAAGAGATGTCATTCTACTCTACGATAATGACGCTTCTGGGCAGGACGGTAAGATCAAAGTTATCGAAACCTTAACGGATACAGCTAAGTCCATCCGTAGCCTTGTGTGGGCTACCTCCGTCCCAGACAAGTATGACATCAGGGACTTGATCTATGAGCATGGCATCAAGAAAAGTACGTGGAAGCGTCTTCAGGAAATGCTACAAGATGATTCAGGTCGTCCAAGCAAACCTAAGATCCAACGAACGTCTTTCAAGAGTGTGCTCAAGGACTTCAAGGAACGCTTGCATTTCAACAAAGATATGGAGCAGTCACTATTGGTGACACTAGCAACAGTGATTAGCAATAGGATTCCCGGAGATCCACTATGGATTTACATCGTAGGACCTCCCGGCTGTGGAAAGTCCATGATGCTCCAAAGCTTTCAGCATGCTCAGAACTGCATGTTCCGATCCAAGCTAACCGCAACCTCGTTAGTATCTGGCATGCGTCAGGACGATGGCTCAGACCCCTCACTGCTAGCCCAGCTAGATGAGTGCACGCTATTGATCAAAGACTTCACCGCAGTCAAGTCCATGCCTTTGGTGGTACAGGAGAACCTGTACGGTATCTTGCGGGATGCTTACGATGGTAATGTGCTTGTAGAGTACGGTAATGGGGTTAAGAGGAACTACCCCAAGGTTCACTTCAGCATCGTGGCTGGCATTACCGATGTGGTTCATGGTGACAACCGTGCTGCATTGGGTGAGCGATTCCTCAAGGTAGAGATCATCCCCTCGGACAAAGAGTATGATCAGGAAGCTCAGATTCGAGCATCGCTTGGGAACATGATCGCCAACATTCGTGCGGAGGATGGATTGAAGGACAGCATTGAAGCTTTCATCTACCATCTTAATACTGAATTTGATCTCGATAAACTTCCAGATGTACCTGACTGGGTCATCAACAGGATAGTCTCACTGTGTCAGATCATTGGTAGTCTTCGAGCTTCCGTACTCCGAGAACGCAGTGACGATGTGTCCTATCGCCCTCGACCAGAAATTGGTACTCGATTGGCGAATCAGATACTTAAGCTGGGACGCTCCTGTGCGCTCGTTGCAGGCAAGGAAGCTATTGATGAGGAAATATACCAGATCATGCAGAAAGTCGCATTCTCGACCGCTCATGGCTATCAGAGTGACATTGTGCGTGAACTGATACATTACCCGAAAGGATTAACAATTGAAGAACTCTGTGCTAACCTACAATTAACAACTTCGACAGTTCACCGTAGATTAGATGACCTGCAAGAGCTTAAAATAGTGGTAGCAGTAAAACGCAAAGATAAACGTCGAGGACGACCCACTAACGTGTGGAAAGTCACCGACTCGATGCGTGGACACTGGGAAAAAGCGGAGGTCACCATTAGCAGAGTTACAAAATGATTCACCAAAATAGTCGATTCTCTCGAGGCGACGATGACGAAAGATATCAACGTGCTGTGCACAATATTTTCGAGTATATTCGTCACGTAGGTCAGCAGGAAGCACTCACAATGGAGGAGCTTCTTGGGATCATGACAGTGTGTCGTGGATCACTAGAGTTGAATCTAGCATTAATAAACTTACGAGATAAACTATCCGATAATGAAAGTGAGGATGATGATGAGTAGTGGATTCCAAATTGAAATGAGATTAGTGGCTATAGCTGATGGTGACGAGGTCCCCAAGGGCTTCCTTGGAGTCGGAGGTTACCAAGTATCTCCAGAAGCCATTCGAAACCCAGACACCAACGAGGTGGCTAAGGCTCGCTTCCACATGGTAGCTGACGAACTCTTCAACAGGTCATACATGGTGTTGAGCGAGGAGACAGCAAACATGGAGGACATCAAGCAGGAGGAAGTCAGTGCTGATCAAATCCATCACATGAGTGAGCTTGTGAGGGCGGGTAAGTATGTGACCAAGGCATTCATGAGAACTTACGATGATGGATCGAAAGAACTTACCTTTACCCTTAGTACTGATAGCGAAGTGAATTAAATTCACGAAATTGATACCTATAGTGTGTAATTTTTATACTATAAACGTAGATTTAGGAGAGTAGCATGCCCAAAAGCAAGAAAAACGCCCCCCCTGCACCCCCCCAGAACGGAATAAGGGAACTAGTATGGGTTGATCCGCAATCATTAGATGAGAATCCTCTCAATTGGAGGAAGCATCCGAAGCGTCAAACAGATGCAATCGGAGCATCCATCCAAGCTAATGGTTGGGCTGACACATTGCTTTTCAATGAGAACACTGGACGACTCATCGATGGTCATGCTCGACGGGAAGTTGCCATAAACGAGGGGCTCGAGTCAGTCCCAGTGCTCATGGGATGGTGGACTCCAGAGCAAGAAGTGCATCTTTTAGCCACTCTTGACCCCCTTGGAGCCATGGCTGAGACAGATGCGGGAGCATTATCGAACCTAACTGACATGTTAAAGGAGGATCAAGAGTCCCTGTCCCAGCTTGAAGAAAAGGATAGGGAGATTCTAGACAATGTAACTGATGATCTAGATGCCTACGCTTTTAATGTATCTGTTGGGGATGATCGAAGTACCTTCCTTCCACGACAAAGAGCTAGGTCGGAAGAGGACCGCATCCTCGAGGAAACTGAGGTAACTGCTACTCCCATGGCTGAACTGGTAATCCATGAGGACATTGTATTTGAGTCGTCCAATGATTGGGGTATCCCAGATCTAGACGAAGAAATGTTAGCAGACGTTCATCCAGATACTACATGGGACAGATCCGAGGAAACTGTCACTGAGACATCTATCTATTGCCACTCCGCACGCCCCTTCCCAGAAAAAGAAGGTGGTGTACTAGCATATTTCACCGAGGACAAGCGTTTCGAATCCTTGTGGAACTCCAAAGCTAAACAGGCAGATAAGTTAATAGGGGAAGCTTGGGATGGTGTCTGCCTACCGGATTATTCAATCTACAGCGATCACCCACTTGCAGAAAGAATTTGGAATACCTATCGTCAACGATGGCTTGGTAGGTTTTGGCAATTACATGGTATACCTGTGATACCCATCATATCGGGCATGGTGGGTGACTATCATGACAGCTATTTTCTTGAAACATTACCTAAATTTCCACCCGTAGTTGCGATGCAAGTACGTACAATAAACAAAGGTGGCAAACAATACTGGCAAGGTGTTCAAGAATTAATTTCCAGATCCGTGTCCATAGTTGAGCCCGAAAAGTTTATAATATACGGAGGGATTGAAAACCGAAAACGGTTGGGAACCCTTCCAAAGAATGTCGAATTCATAATGCTCGATGCCTACATGACTAAACGGAGGCATAAGCTCAAGGAGAAAAACTAATGGGACAAGGTAGTAGATCAGCAGCATCAAGAA
>Ga0098052_1000139_pt1 | contig 42656 bp, 65 predicted proteins | sample 15_taG_FD_81591 | JGI IMG/M metagenome (GOLD analysis project Ga0098052, IMG submission 81591) | Marine viral communities from the Subarctic Pacific Ocean - 15_ETSP_OMZ_AT15312 metaG | ecosystem: Environmental > Aquatic > Marine > Oceanic | place: Pacific Ocean | collected 2015-01-18
CTGAAGCTCCTGCTGGCTCTCTGACAGCTCTTCTCGCACCTTGGCTAGCTTCTTACCTGCCTTGGTCTCACGAGCCTTAGAGGCTGTTAGCTGGCGTTTAACCTTCGTCAGCTCCTCAGGGGTAATGGTGGAGCGTGTTTCCATCTCCAGCATGATAATACCAGCAGCCTGCGCTATATCAGACGGGGGGTAAACCCTGTCCGTGGCCACACTGTACTGTCTGCCCCAGCGTGTCTGTTCGTCGTGGATATGCTTCAGTACGCCTTCGGCCCACCCAACTGGATCTGTTGTTCTGTCAATCATAGTACCTTATTCCTTTCGGTATCAACTGATAAAATAATTCCTTCATGGTCTCCCGACTCCTTGTTGCGGCAGATACTCACCGTGCGATTGTGGTGCGTCTGCATCTCCACGTCCGCACTGATACCGATCTGCACATCAGACTGCGACGGTAAACCTGTACGGCTCCCCTCCACATCGTCGTAGCTTAACCATAGCTTTTTCTTGCCATGCTCTCCCGGGTTAGCCTGCGCTACCCCAACGCCAAGGATCTGGTGCTTACTCAGCAGCTGCCTGAAATCAATGGCAACCTGATTCATCCGTGACGTGTTGTTCTCCGACTTAGCAGAGCCGACATTGCGGATCTGATCCACCACCAGAATGTCAGGCTGGTGCTCCTTAACCAGCTCCTCAATCTCGGGCACGCTGCCCGGGTGTAAGTGCACAGCTACCAGCCGATCATTCACTCCCCGTGCTGCCCCTCGCTCTTTGAACGTATCCTGAAACTTAACCGACTCCGCCTTGGTCATGTTGGCGAGGTTCAGCATAACGCGGTACTTGATCTTGTGGATCTTGTCCTCGTTACCCACGTACAGAATCTTCTTACCGAGGCGTAGCCAGTTGGCGACCAAGTTCACGCAGAACAGAGTCTTGCCCATTTCCGGGTAAGCAAAGATCAACAGGAAGTCCCCGGGGTATAACCCCCCAGCTACCTTATCGTTCAACTTCTTCGGGTAGATCGGGATCTTGTTTTCCACACTCAGGTTATCCATCACATCGTCCACGTCCCCGGCGTAGATCAGGTCAGACCGCTCCAGAGATGTAGCAGTGAGTAGGTCGTTGTACCTCTCCAGTAGGTGGGGCAGGCTCTTGCTCGCTGTGGGCTGGGTCAGCTCACTGGCCAGCTCCAGCCCTGTCGTGGTGCGCTTAATCTCCAGCAACTCCTGCACCGTGTTCTCCGGAGAGATAGGATCGGGCAGGTCATCGTACCACCCCGCGTGTGTCTCCCTGTGCTTCTCATCTGTACGGCGCAACCCCCGCTCGCGCAGCATCACCGGATCAATAGCCTTCGCTGACTTGTCCCGGTTATACCACTCAGCTACCAAGGGCCACCAGTGAGCAGCCAGTGGGCTGAACTCCCGTGGCTCCACATGGTGGGACACCGCATCAAACGCGTCGCGTGAAGCGATACATGCGCTAACTACGGCTGCATCTTTCATACTAAATACTCCAGCAGGGTAGCCTTCTCCCTGAAATACACGATTGCAAAATCAGGATCGTGGGCCACAATGTCCTTGGTATTATCTGCGATGTCCGCCAGCTTGATCGTCTTAGCTTCCTCGCTAACATTTCCCAGTCTCTCTGCCTCCAGCGCCTTACGGCTAGCACGGTTCATGTCCGGGTAGTCCTCACTGGTGAACACGTCGGTAAGCTCCTCGACCAGCACGGTAATATCCCCCCCGAACACTGCCAGCAGGTGGTCACGGGTCGTGTCCGTGTCCTCCAGTACATCATGCAGCCACGCTGCAGCTACCTGCTGCGCAGTACCACCCCACAGGCGCACCAGTGCAGCTACTGCCTCCGGGTGCTCCACGTAGTCTTGGCCCGTGTACTTCCGGTACTGGCCCCGGTGTGCATCCTGTGCATAAACCGACGCCTTGGCCACCAGCATCCTGTCATCCCAGCTAAAATCTTTCTTCATTATTCAACTCCCAAAACATGTGCAATGTCTGAAGACAGTTCATCCTTCAGATCCCTTTCCAGCATGACAACCCGAACGACAGGGAATGCAAGTCCCCAACGTCTGGCTATCTTGAATGCTTCACCCGTAGCATCGGCATCGAGCGCAATAAGAACCTGCGCCGGAGATAGGGTACTCCACTCGCGGATCTTGTCCATGTTAACTGTGGTACCGCATAGCGCGACTGCCGTAAAGCCTTCCTGCGCGACCTTGATCGCACTAACTTGATCCTCCACCGCGACAAGTGTTTGCTGTCTACGATAAAGACCCGAGCCGGGGAAGTAAAACGACTGCATTGGCTCCGGAACATGGGGAAAACAACGCGCCTTTGGCACTGTAGAGAACGTAGTCCCTCCCCTTGGAGCCTGCGGGCTTCCCGACCATACCGGCTGACGCACTGTATAGCCTCGCGTAAGCCCTCGGGCGTCCAGTATCGGCAGTATGTACTCATCCCTCTCCGATCTAAAGATGTGCTCTGTGTTGGCAATCTCAAACCGCTGATAGAAATATTCCTCATCGCAGACCTCCAACGGCAGCACGGGGTAGTGGTACGGACGTGTCTTCGGTGTCTTACGGCTGGCAGGTATCAGCTGGCCAGCTGTGGGCACGAAGCCTGCTGTCGAGCACTTGGCACGGTAGCAGTTGTACAGGATACCACTCTGGTCACGGGTGACTGAGAAGCTGACTTCACGAGTCATGCCTCCGTCGCAGACGGGGCAGCGTGACTTTCTACTTTCACCTATGGGAAGCTCTTCAGCTTCCATACGGACATGATTATTCAACTGGTCACGGTTCATACTATTACCCTATATGACTAGTTAAGTAACTAGTTATATACAGCCCTGCTTGGTGCAGGGCGTATATAGAACAACTAGTTATAAGTAAAGTCTAGTTAGATTATTTATAGTCTTACAACTACAATATATCCCGAGACATACCCAAAGTGTCAACCCCTCCGTGTAACTTTTTTATCACCCTACGGTGGATTTTACTGACAGCTGCCCCTGAAACCCCCTTAATACGGGCTATTTCACGGACTCCCTTGCCCCCAAAATAAACCAAATGGGCAACCTCAGCTTCCGCTGTAGTCAGGTTATCCGTCAGCCATTCACGGATGTCCTTGTCCTGAACCTGCTCCTCCAGTGAGGCAGTGGTATCCACCTGCTCATCGTCGTGCCCCAGAGGCAGCTCCGGCTCAGTGTGCATGGAGAACCCCAGCTCCCGGCCAACATGCCTACCCATGTCACGGGCAACCTTCTTGTAGCACCAGTTTTTCAGGCTCTCACCCCCCGGATTCCACCCGTAGACAGCTTCCATTAACGCCAAGTTGCCAGCACCAATCAGGTCATCGAAGTCGAGACCATGGACGGCTACTGCCTTGGCATATGCTCGTGCCGCGTCGGGTACGATAACCAGCAGGGCTTCCACCGCACCGTTGGTGTCACCGTCCAGCAGCAGATCCTCTGCCTCAGCCCAGCTGGCACGATCCAGCTTACTCAGTTCATCCTTGTACTTGTCGTAGCTACTCACCCATTACCTCCAGTGCGGAGTCTTCCGCTGCTCGCAACTCTCGCTTCAGGCGGGTTAACTCCCCGCGAATCTTTGCCTCGTACCTGACCAGATCCTGCAGTCGCTGAATCTCGGCCAGTGTCATGTTCACTCTGTGTAACGGTGCACTCATGTCCTTTGTCCTCCTCGTGGACGTTCCAGAACCCTCGCAGATCCCAGAGGAATTCCCGGTAGTCCGGCTCCAAAATATGTTTGTTCATGTTCGCCAGTGGATTATCCATAGACAATCTCACTGAACAGTGCAAACTGAATAGCTACATCTGCACCCTCGGCATCGTGATCCTCGTAAAAATTCCTCACGCTCTGGCCATAGTGGGCAGCTGCCTTCCGGATACCACGGATGACAGCATCCACTCCGAAGTTGTACCAGTCACCCTCCTCCGTCTGCAGCCACAGCATCCCCCCATCCCTGAATAGTGGGCGTGACTTCTCCCCCTCCCGTAGAATTTCCTCCATATCCCAATACCGTACCTTGCTGGTGTCCAGCTCATCCACCCAGTAGTTAATACCCCCCTCGATAGCCGTTACCAAAATATCCTCAGCCATTTGTGGCGTTATTTCCTCAACTACCTGCTGGCAATACTGACAAATCTTTTGCTCGCTCAATCGAATTCTCCCGCATCCATTAAATAATCGAAACAATCCCAACAATAATCCTCGGTCATGTCCTCCACTGCCTGCTCCTCTCCGCACGCGGCACACGCCTCCGCGTCTGCAAGGTCAGACTCCCCGCAGAACGGGCAGATCATATGCGTAGGCTCATCCGGCCCGCCAATGTAGCGGGCGTTATCCTCCGAGAATGATTGTCCGCACCCATTGATACAAATAAATAGCTGCATGGTAAAACCCTCCTGACACTCCGCCTGCAGCGGCCAGCGTAAAAATACGCCGGGGCCACAGGCTGCGAGTGTACGCCAATTTTAAAAAGAAACTATCCACGTAATTTTCTGATTAGGTATACGCCTACCATCAGGTACCGCCACGCCTGCCTCATGGGCGCACCACGTAGTATGAGTCGAGAGCAGGGCAGTAAGTCCAGCTGTCCTCCGCTAGAGCCTCCGCCTTGCTAGCTGTCACCCATGATCCGATATGCTCCTGCTCATCACCATCCACATACAGCAGGTATGCCTCCCGGTTTGCATCCAGCATCAGGATACACTCCTGACCTACATCATCCGCCAGATCCAGCAGCAGGGCAGTCCACGCGCCTACCACTACCAGTGACTGCTCTTCAAAGCCCTTATACTTTCCGGCCACGGTTTTGTAGCCTATGTTGTGATGATCCAGCTCGGCCTTGAGATAAGCGTGTGCCGCTTGGTTATTTTCCAGCGGCAGATCCTTCTGATACCCGCTGATTATAAAAGTTACTGCTTCAGTTTTCATATGTATTACCCCGTTAGCTTTTTGAGTGCACGGCCTGACTTGCGTAAAGTCTTTTTCAATACCATGCGTCGAATGAATCTACCATTTAAAATTGCGATCAAGTCACCGGCTACAATCTGCCAGTTCCACATCCGCTTGCGCCACTTGCGTAAGAATTTAAGCATTACAGTGACTCTGCGGCTGCTGCTAGCACGGTGGTAAGCCGTGACTGGGTTAACCGGCTCACCGGATACGTGCGCTCGAATGTAGTTTCCAGCCCTCGCTCCCGGCCATATTCAAAGTCTGTATTCACCCCAGCAAAAATATACAGCTCATCATGGCCCGTGATATTACGGCGATGATCCGCCGCGTAGAATATGGCGGTCAGGTCAATAAAATATGCTCCGCCTTCCACCATGTATTCACTCTCGAATTCATAGAATGTTTCACGCTCGCCGCCTAGCTCAGTCTGCCAGAATTGTACTGGCTCAACATCAGGAAACAGCGGGAGCGTAGGCTGATGATCCTCCTCCGCGTCATTCCACCGCTTGTATAGGAACTCTGACGGGTCAAGTTCCTGCTCATTCCACGCGTCGCGTAGCTCGTCGCGCTCATCAATAAACTGCATGGCTGCATCACGCACCGCATTATCGTAATACGGCTCGATGATGTTAGCCTCGGCCTGACCGGCCTCATGGTATGAGTGGCTGAGTGTGCGCATAACTTGCACCTTAAGCCCGCCGTTAGTGTGAGCTATAAACCCGTCATAACTCTGGGCGCTGATCCGGTGAGTGTTAGGCTCAAGGCCAAACTCATCCACCTCACCAGCAAAATCCTCGAAACCCTCCTGCAGCCATTCAGTATGCTGCTGGTATACTTCCGCTAAATCACGCATTTGTAAAATCCTCCGGCTGCGCCTTGCTACACTCTGGGCAGCTTGCGTTTAACTCACGATAGATTTGCAGTCTGGTTTTTAAGTTTTCAATTTCCCACAGCTTGTCCTGTAGTAAATCATTCCAGCTACCCTGATCCATGATAAGTGGCTCATCCATCGCTCGGCTCCTCCAGTGCTTCCGGATCAGTGACCGGCCATCCGTAATTCCAGACCACGCGCCGTGCGTGTTCAATGTCATCCGCTTTGAATGTAGCAGACTCGACTGCCCCGGCGTTCTCAACATCCGCAGTAAAATACATTACTCTACCCCCGCCGCTGCGCGGAAGCGGTCAGCATCAAACCGAGGATTATCCTCAGTGAATACGTCTACCATCCCCTCCACAATGTTGTCAAAGGTGCGCGTAGCTACCGGATCATTCTTAACGTGAATGTCTGCCAGCATGGCGGCGAATGCTACATAGTTTTTGCGTGTCATGGTACTGCCCTCGGTCAACGTGGGGCGCATTCTTTCACGGATCTGGGGGTATGTCTACCCCTAAAAATTCCTCATCCGCATGGTGGTCACCCCAGTAAGCTGGGGCATTCTAGAATCAGGAAAATTCCTCATCTCAATCAGACAGCTGGGGGGTATAAAAGTTCAAAAAATTCCTCACCCTAATCGTATACTGGCCACCAGTGGCGGTCTCAGGCACGCTGGTCATTTTTTGACCGATCCAGTTTAGATCCAGTCCAGCTGAATCGCAACCATAATTCTGGCCAGAATGCCAGCTTTTTACAGTCCGATTTGATATGAGCATATGACAAAATTCTATATGCGATTGTTGCATAAAAACAACCACGGGCCAGAAATGCCGTGCTAAGGTGGGCACTCATAAACACAACGCGGAAGCCCCGCAAGGCCACACCATGGATACACTTACAGAGACAACCCGCCGGATACTACGGACACAATCACCAGCTGTGCTGCTGCCTCTGATCGAGGGCCAGCATACGCAGATCGCGATACTGGAAGAGACCGCAGCAGAGCAGGAATTTAAACTGCAGAATATAAGAGACCAGCGTGACAGCCTGCAGGAGGAGCTGGCCGACTTGCGAGAAGATTTGCAGGCCCAGCCGGTGACAGCCCCAGCCGGAGAGCTGGCCGTGAAGTTACGCGGGCAGGCTGATGCCAGCATAGAGTTCGAGGCCAGCACATGCCGTGGCGACGGCTTTCCTATATGGGTTAACGCACGCGATACCCGCCAAGTAGCCTTGTCCCTCTATCTGGCTACGGATGATGTCCGCGAGCTTGCAGCCAAGCTGGTGACACTGGCCGACGCTATCGACACGGAGGATAAGTAATATGGATAACGCCACAGACACAATTCAAGACGCGCACAACGCTGAGCATTTTTTCGCCAGCTGTGCCTTCGGCTGGGCCACTGCTGCTACACGCAGTGAAGCCCTTGAAAAACTGGCCCGTGAGTACTGGAGTCAGACGGATATCCGGAAGCAACAAAAGAAGGGCCAGCCGGGAGTGTACCTCTGGAGCTGTCGGGTACCTCTTCCGGAGTCTTCCAGCTATTCAATAGACTTTTATGCCCCCAAGGATGTGGGCGCGACTGATGGCCAGAATTGGTTCGTCACATACATGGCCCGCGATGCAATCGGGCTGTATATGGAGCCAGCCAGCGAGAAGGGAGCCGGTAAGTAATGTTGCACCCTGACGCACGGCGGACAATCTACCGCCGCGAACCAGCACCAGAGTCGAGGGCCGAACGTCTGGCCCTTGCTCTGGTTGTTATATTGAATGCGGCCCTTGCCGCCCTGTACTGGAGTCTATGAGCATGATGAAAATTCCACCGTTAAAGGCCGATAGTCTGGCCGGACGTATCACCACCACGTTGTATAAGTCGGATGACATCCACCCAGCTGGCAACCCGATCTATGACTTGGAGTCTGGCCAGTGTCTGGGCAGGATTATGCCGCCCATCAATCTGGCCAATGCTGGCATGTTGCAGCCGTGGTCAAAGCCTGATTCTTACAAAGGCCCGACGCCACACCACTACCGCGAGTCCACACTGGCCCCGCGTACCTATCCCAACGTATAACCACCGGAGTATATAAGCATGGAAATACAAGTACATTTGGACATTGACGACATCGCGCAGGAGCTGAAGGATAGCGGCGAGCTGGATTATTACATTGGCAACATTGCAGATGAGAAGGCGGAAGAGGCGTTAGAAAACCTCGACGCTGGCGATCTGGTATCGGAGGCCCTGAGATATTCCAGCTTTACCGACTTCTTTGACATTGATGAGGTTGCCGATGAGTTACCAGCTGCCGAGCTGCCCGACAATCTGGCAAAGCTCGATCATTACCTTGCCAAGCTCCAACAGGAGGCGGGCGACGCTGGTTACCAACGGGGGCGCGATGCGGTGACGCGTGAACTGGAAGAGGTTGCAAGGCTGAAGGCGGAGCAGGAACGCCGCGACGCTGAGCAAGAGCGCGACGCGAACGATCCAACCGAGCAGGCCACTGCTTAAGAGCTTGCGACGGATACGGGCTGCAGCGTGGACTATTCAAATCCTTGCGGGCGATGTGATAGCCGTGCTGCAGCTCCGCATCTTGCGGCGGTATCTAGTCAAGCTGGCATTGCGCAGACTGGGCAGACTTTGGTCGCGGTAGGACGTGGCCCCCAGTGCTTACCATTCCCTGACATGTCAACGCTCTGCGCTGTGTTGCTCGTGTCATCTCTTGCACCGTGCCTCGACTTGTCTAGTCATGGCATGACATGCCCTCCGCCCTGACATGTGACCCACACTCCCGCCCTCTTGTCAAGTTTAATTCTACGCAGCTGCTGTCAAGAATCGTGCCAACTTAGGGGGGGAGGGGGTACCCAGTTAATTTTTTTTCGCCGGTAGGCACAATGGCGCACAAAACAAGGAAATCCAAGCTGAGGTGGCCGACATATGCAGTCAATATGACGACAATATGCACATTATTCGACATATGCGCATAATCTGGGACAATGCAGGGAGCACTTTTGACCCCTAAATGACGTAACACACTGAAAAGTAAGACAAAAAAGGAAATTTAGGGGGGACACCTGATATTTCACCCAATTTGACCCGATTTTTAGTCGAAATACGCGATTTTGGAGTCCAAAACGGAAAAATCGAATTTATTTACGAAATAGGGTTTACATTCTCAGATCCTGCGGGATATATTGTAGTTGAGAGGACTTGTTTTTAAACAAGGACTCGAAACGAACAAGACTTGATTTTACTACGTTTTGGACTACGTAAAATCTGAGATTAACAGAACGAAGTGAATACGAGTTCTAGTTAATCATATGCTGGTGTAGACACGTAAAGATCGTGTACGGATTGTAAACCCGTTCCGCAAGGCAGTTGAGGGGCAGTACCTTAGACCAGCACCAAATTAACGAGCATACGGTTATTGATCCGGTGAATCCGGCGAGGTAGCACCTCGTGGGAAAAAAGGCGGGTTGAAATCCCGCGTGCTCGGCCAAACAATGCGACGTGTAGCCGTAGTGGGGTCGCTCCCCGCGAGGTCGGTGATACAGAAAGAATGGGGTTGAAGTCCTCCGCGCCGCTCCGTATTCGTGGGTCTGGGACCAGCAGAGATTCCAAACCTCAGCAGGTGGGTTCGATTCCTACCACGTTTGCCAAACATTTATTGATACGCACGGGAGAGCTATCACATGAGCGAAGATAACAAGCCAGCTGAGGATGCAGCAAGTCCGGATGACTGGGAAGACCATGAAAATTTTGTAGCGGCTGAAAATCCGCTGGATGTAGCCTTTGAGGCAGGTCCCGGCGATCCGGAAGTGGTAGAGGTAGAAGATGACGAAAGTCAGCCCTTTTATCAGGTACACACTCCGGAGACAGCTCCGGACAAGTATATCAAGGCTGCACAGCAGTTTCAGGACTTTCTCAGTGAGAAATGTATCAAAAATGGTACATTGGTCATTGAAGTGGCCAACAGTAAGATTGCGGGGATTGCGTTTACGGACGAAGCCCTCGTGACCACACTTTACGGTGAAGCCCTCGGGGATGCGAGGGATTTGGTAGCGGAGGCTGAAGCAGGCCGTAAAAGCACCTTTTCACCACAATAGAAGGTAATGCAGCGGGGATGGTCCTGCGACGAGCCTTGAAAACTCGGTTCTGCTTACGTGGATGGGGTTCGACTCCTCTGCCTTCTGCCAATAAAATAATATACTCAGGTTCGATGAGAGTATATTAAATACTATACCCTTAGGGCTGGAAGCCCAGTCAGGTCTTCTAAACCAGACGTGCAAGGTCCGATTCCTTGTGAGGGTGCCAAATACTGCAGTATGGGTCAGCTCGGTGTAAATGACCCCCCCTCATCCCGAGAGGTCCTACGTGCAAGGCCGTAGGGTTCAAAAACCGAGAGTTATTACATCCCTGCCGGTGGAACCGGACATTGGGTTACGAACCCGATAGGCTGAGTTCGATTCTTAGTGGGGGTGCCAATTTATTGGGCTGTAACTCAAGTGGCAGAGTCCCGCCTCTTAAGCGGTGAGATCTGGTTTCGACCACCAGTGGCCCGACCAGACAGGAAGTAGGATGGCTAAACTTGGCGCTGCTGCGCAGACTGTTACTGAGATTCTTCAAAAAGTGGCAGAGCGTGGTGAGACCGTTAATCGGGATGTCAGCAGCTCAGCCATCGAGAATATCGGGTATATGCCCTTAGCGGACATGATGACCATTCGGTTCGCTAATAGGGACGCGTATCCGACGTATGAATATCCAGATGTAGACCTTGTTGACGTGGCCAAGTTTATGGCAGCACAGTCCAAGGGTAGACACTACCACAAGTGGATAAAGCCGTATTACGGCATAAGTTAACAACGTGTCTCAAACTTTGCTGGTGAAGCGGAGGTTGTGATCCTCTCTGAACGTGGTTCGACTCCACGGAGACACCCCAACGGTCTGTTCGTATTCTGATGAGTACATCTCACTGTCTATGAGAATAGAGACGGGTTTGATTCCCGTACAGATCGCCAAACACAATGCAAGTGAATACAAAGTGGTCCGAGTAGTGCGGCTTTCAACCGTAGCCTAGCGAGTTCGAGTCTCGTCACTTGTTCCAAAGATATTGTTGGCCTGTCGTTCAATTGGCAGGATCTCCGGCTCTGAACCGGAAGATGTAGGTTCAAATCCTACTGGGCCAGCCAAATTACGCATCTGTAGCTGAGATGGATTAGCAGCTGGTTGAAGACCAGAATAGGGAGGTTCGATACCTTCGGGATGCACCACACAACGGGGATCGGGCAAGGGCACCCGGATTTGCTTTGCACGCAGATAGCCTGATGGGTTCGAGTCCCATGTTCTCCACCAAATTTGACGCGGTGTGCGGAGCACCAAGCTGGTTGCAACCCAGCTCGCCACGGTTTGACTCCGTGCTGCGTCTCCAAACAATCTGTCCCTATTGTAATAGTAGCATACCGGCCTTGGAAGCGGGTGGACGCGGAGCGTAACCGTGGGGACTGACCAAATAATAGTATCGTAGCTCAATGGCAGAGCAATCGGCTGATAACCGACAGACGAGAGTTCGATTCTCCCGATACTACCAAACAACTGATCCTTGGTGTTAATAGCAGCATATCCGCCTTTTAAGCGGTAAGGTGTCCGTGCAAATCGAGACAGGATCAACCAATGCTTCCGTAGCCCAATCAGGCAGAGGCACCGGACTTAAAATCCGAACAAGTGTAGGTTCGACCCCTACCGGAAGTACCAAACAATGCGTGCGTGGTGGAATAGCAGACACGCTAGTCTTAGAAACTAGTGCCGCAAGGCGTGTAGGTGCAAATCCTACCGTGCGTACCAAACAACAGCCGTGTAGTGTAAATGGAAGCACGACGGAGCTTATACCTCCGATACGCCAGATTAGCGGTTAGCACAGGTTCAATTCCTGTCACGGCGACCAAATTGCGGGGAGCAAAGTGCCTGCCAGTCTCATAAGCTGCTGCAGCGTGGGGAGCATGACCCCCCTCCGCTACCAATTATGCCTTTCTCGTCTGAGACGTAGCCGGTGTTGTAAGCCGGGAAGCAGAGTTTGATTCTCTGGTGAGGCTCCAACTACGGAAGGTGAACCTGTCGGGTGGCAGGAGCCGCTTGCTAAGCGAACTGCCCGATCTCGGGTGGGTTTCGACTACTCCGCCTTCCTCCAACAATGCTCCGGGCGCTGAGTCCGCAACCATCTCTTACAAAGAAGGGTGGCAGTGTTTGATTCACTGACGGAGTACCAAATTACGCGGGTATGATCGTGATGATCTAACTGCCTTCCAAGCAGCCAAGCGGAGTTTGACTCTCCGTATCCGCTCCAAACAATTCCTCCTGAGTCGTCCAGTTGACGACACTCCGCTGTTAACGGAGACTGAGCTGGGTTAGAGTCCTAGAGGGGGAGCCATTTTCTGAGATCTGTATATGGGCCATTACCGTCACCCTAGCCTTCCTAACGCTACGCGCAAGGACCGTATCTACTGGCGTAGACGTGGTGCTAGGCTTTCTGAGGTTGTTGATCCCGTCAACAGCCAGAACTTCCCGCTAACTGACGGGCGGATAGTTAGCTACTTTCCGCATGATGCGTCAGATATAGATGCTGAACTATGGCGGTCTTGGACAGGTGATGAGACTGGTGCTAGTGATGATTTACCTGCAACCAGACAGTCTGGAGAGGTTCCAACCAGCAGCACCCTTACAGAATCTTCCGCTGACCACTGGCAAGCAGTAAGCGGTAATTGGTCAGAGAATTCAGGGACACCAGTAGACGTTCGCGCTTATGGGGCAAAATTACAGTTTGGCGAGCTTTGGGAATGGGAATTTACCCCTGTAGGTAAATCTTACGTCATGGCCGTATGTATGAAGAGTGACGGCTCCATTACCTATGACTCTTCTGAAGATTGGAATAACCATATGCGTATCATATTCGATGCCAACGACGACGACGTTGATTTCGAGTGGTCATGGAACGCAGGCAGCCACAGCACCGTTGACAGCCTTACAGGACTCGGGGGAGATTCTGACGATTACCGTACAGGGTTCTTGGTGTGGGACCACGTTGCTCAAAGGATGCACGTATGGGCTAAGGCTGGTAGTAATCCTGCTCTGTTCAGCTTAGACAATGTTGCTGACTTAGCTGTATCAGATACCGGATGGCGTAGCGGTGGCTTTGCATGGCGAGATGACCACAAGCACGTAGCACAGATGATGCTGGAGTTTGACGCGCTGCCAGAGGATTGGCAAGCACAGGCTTTATGGTGCCACGAGCAATGGACATCCGGTAACAAATCACTGCCACCAACATGGGGGCAACACGCCAAGACAGCAGGGGAGATAGTTTCCCAAACCCCACCGACAGACCTGCGCACAGGGAGCGAGTGGGAGGAATATTCTTGGTATACAAACTCGGTGATGTTTGGCACTTATGATGGCATACCTCCTAGTTTAATCGGGACTATATTTGTTCCTGATATAGACGCTGCAAAAGATGCGACCATTACTCAGGCAATACTGACAGTTAGGGTTAGCGGAGCCACCACTGTTGGCTCAGTACATGGCACAATAAATGTGCGGGCAGTTAAGGAAGGCGTTCCGACAATGATAACCGAGGCTAACGAAGCTACAGAAAAACCATCTGTACACATAGCGGCGGGTAATGTCACCGTTGGCAGTGTGGTTGATTGCTCTGACTGGGTTGCTGGCGAGGCTTACGGAATTGATGTTACTGACATAGTTCAGGAACTGGTTCAGGAAGCAGACTGGGACGGTTCTGGAATCCAATTCTATTTAGAACCAGACCCCGCATGGCCTAATAATGATTTGATTAACTTGGACGTAGCGTGGCTGAATCCCGCAGTAGGCGTAGTCATGTACCTCAAGTACTCGGATAGCTACTAATATACCAATGACTGAAGCAAGCGTGGAGAGGCGGGAAGACGGCACGTTCCAGAAGGGAGTGTCCGGAAACCCCACAGGCAGACCCCCGGGCAAGAAGAACCACCTAACGGGGCTGAAGCAGGACCTTGAGATTGCTGTTCGTGAGAACATGAGCAGTCGGAAGGTCCAAGCAATTGTGGATACAATGTGCCAGAAGGCCATTGAGGGAAACGTTGGTGCTGCTAAGCTAATTCTTGACAAAGTTATTACAAACGCCCGAGATGCCGAAGAGGTACAGGGCGGAGATTCAGGATGGACGTTTGTTATTAAGAACGTCACTGTCCAGAAAGAAACCCCCGATGATGGGGATATTATAGATGTAACACCAGAGGTAAATGAATAATGTCTACAGGCGCAAGCAAAGACAAGCAGAATGCTGACACTACTCAGGCGAGTGGTGGAAACCTAGTAGGGAAGGCTCCTAGCGCACCAGTGCGCAAGCCCGACACTCTGGGTACCAGATCATTCCAGCCAGACAACCAGAGCACGTCTCGTGGTAAGGGCACTACGTAATGAGTAAGCCCAAGGCCGAGGATAAGCAGCGGTCTGGTACTAAGGACATTACGCTCGACACAGCTAAGCAGCGCCTTCGAGGCAGAGCTAAGCAGATCGAGGATGCCATAAATGGGGCACAGGGTATCAAAGCCCGCCGCAAGAACCAGAGCACTGATAGTAACCAGTAGGTTCTGAGGGGAGAGAGGGAGTATGGAGTTTGAGGTGTCGTTACACCCCGGGCAGGCCGCGTTGTATAACTCGGAAGCCCGATTCAAAGTCTGTGCTGCTGGTCGCCGCTTTGGCAAGAGCCACTTCGCCTGCGTAAAGCTGGGTGAAATGGCAATGATGTCGGAGTGGAAGGGATACAAACTCTCCCTTGAAAACCCTGTCTACTACGTAGCACCTACCTTCGATCAGGCTAAGCGTGTTATGTGGCCCAAGATGAAAGCTATCTTTGGCTATGAGAAGCAGGGTGGGCTTATTCGTCGTGAGAATGTTAACGATGGGTGGGTAGAGCTGGTATCGGGTAGGCGTATCTTCATTAAGGGTGCGGATAACCCAGATAGTCTTCGTGGTGAAGGCTACCATTACGTCGTACTCGATGAGTACGCTGACATGAAGGCCAACGTGTGGGACGAGATCATTGACCCCGCACTCATGGACGTAGAAGGAGCAGCCCTATTCATAGGGACGCCGAAGGGTAAGAACCACTTCTACAAACTCTTCATGGGAGCACTGGAGCAGAACCCCGGGTTCGACCAGTGGGAAGCGTTCCATTTCAAGAGTATGGACAATCCATTCCTGTCTCGTAAGGAACTGGATCGAATTATGACTACATCGAATCGCCCAATGGAGGTGATTCGTCAGGAAATTGAAGCTAGCTTCCTCTCCGGAGGAGGTAAGGTACTCAAGCCAGAATGGTTTGACGTTGTGGACAGACTACCCTCCGGGGGGCTTGGTGCACAGTCAGATGGGTTTGGGAACGCGGTAATAAGCAACGACCAGCTTACAGATGGTCACTTCTACATCACTGTGGATCTAGCTGGGTTTAAGAAGGCAGACCGTAAGTATTCGCGTCTGGATGAGACCGTCATCTCAGTGACCTACGTAACGCCGGAGGCGTGGTATGTCGTTGACATGCAGCACGGACGGTGGGATGTCAGGGAAGTTGCTCTCCGCATAGTACGCACCTGCTCGCAGTTCACCGGGGCAAGGTTAGGAATTGAAAAGGGCGCACTGATGAACGCCGTTGGCCCGTACCTCGAAGATGAGATGCGCAGGTTCAATCGGTACATCACACCCGAGCCACTGACCCATGGTGGTACAAAGAAAATTGATCGTATCGTAGCTGCTCTGCAGGGACGTGGTGAGCGTGGCCGGATCAAGCTACTGAACGATACGTGTAAGATGTCGAAGTCGAAGGAGCTGTGGAATCAGCATTTCTTGGATCAGGCAGCAGACTTTCCAGACCCACTAGCACATGACGATCTGCTGGACGCATTAGCTTACGTAGACCAGATGGCTACAGTCAGCTACGTGTCAGAGCACGACATAGAAGAGTGGGCACCGTTGGACTTGGACTCAGGATACTAATTCATGTCAGTTAATCTTCCTACATCTGGTAATCAGGTACTTGTAGATTCCCCAGACGTTGCTCAGCAGGACGACAGAGCAGTGCAGGGAAACCAGCTAACGAGCTGGTTGATTGCCCGAGCGGTACCGTGGGAGGCATTCCGCGACAGAGGGTATAGCAACAGATGGGGTGAGTATTGGAGAATGTGGCGTGGTATGTGGGCCAGTGAGGACCGCAACCGCTCTTCTGAGCGATCACGCTTAATTGCTCCAGCACTTGCACAAGCTATCGAAATGTCCGTCTCAGAAATTGAGGAAGGGCTATTCGGTAAGGAAGTGTGGTTCGACGTACCGGACAACATTGAAGATCAGGATAAGAAGGATGCTACGGCAGCCCGAGATCAGCTGATCGAAGATTTTGATATGGTTAACCTTAAGGACAACGTAAGTGAGTCCGTACTGGTGGGGGCCATTTATGGCACGGGTATCGTAAAGATAAACGTGGAAGTGGTAGAAGACAAGCAGATGGCTCGTGACGATGTTACGAAGAAGCTGTCAGCTAAAGGTGACGAAAAGGTTGTAGTATCTGTGGAGTCTATTCGCCCAGATGAGTTCATTCCGGACCCATCAGGTAGGACTATCCAAGAGATGCTAGGATGTTTCCACCGTGTGCAGAAGCCCCTTCATAGTGTACTGGAGAAGATTGAGCTAGGGATTTACAACAAGTCAGCTCTCCCTCTGGTGAGTGGCACGGCCACTCCTCTGAGCAGCAACAACGCTATAGATCAGCATGATCCACAGGCGGTGCTCAGTGACGGGGATTCGGATACTGTAGAGATACTGGAGTATCACGGCAAGGTTCCCCTCAACTTACTTAATGAAGCAATTGCTAACCGCACACCACTGGATGAAGTTATCTCCAGCGATGTGGCACAGCGTCCGGATTCAGATCAGGGACCCATGGTCGAAGCGATTGTTACGATAGCGAACAACAGTGTTCTGCTACGAGCTATGATTAACCCCTTCGTGATGAAGGATCGCAGCATCATAGCGTACCAGTTTGAAAAGGTTCCCGGGAGGTTCTGGGGCAGAGGTGTCGCGGAAAAGGGATATAACCCGCAGAAGGCTCTTGACGCGGAGCTACGCTCGCGCATTGACGCCCTCGGGTTTATCTCATCTCCTATGATCGGTATTGACAGTGGACGAGTACCCCGTGGGTTCAAGATGGAGGTCAAGCCCGGGAAGGTTTGGCTGACACAGGGACCACCGAACGAGGTCATCCGTCCTGTCGAGATCGGTAATCTCCAGCAGGCTACGTTTAGTCAGGCTACGGAGATGGAACGAATGGTGCAGATGGGTACAGGCGCGTTTGACACCGCCTCGTCTATCAAAGCACAGAAGGGTGAAGGCGGGGCTGCTAACACGAGCCTAATGATGGGTGCGTTTGTTAAGAGGTCAAAGCGTGCGATTCGCAACGTGAATGATAACCTCCTAGTGCCAGTCATCACCAAGTCTATGTGGCGGTACATGCAGTTTGCACCTACCCGCTACCCACAGGACTACAAGTTTTTAGTCAAGCCTACGCTGGGCATCGTTGCCCGCGAGGTAGAAGCCATCCAGCTAACGCAGCTGATGGGTATGCTCCCACAGGAGTTCCCACAGGTTAACTTAGCTATCGCACAGGGAATCATTGAGCTGTCAGCTGTCCACAACAAGGGACAGGTAATGGCAGCACTTGAAGCTGCTCTAGCTCCTCCTTCCGAGGAAGAACAGCAGAAGCAGAAGAAGATGGCCGACGTGCAGTTTGAAGCGGAGATCGCTCAGGCGCAGGGTGCCCTTCTGGACAACCAGAAGACCATGGCAGAGATGCGCAAGATCCTAGCCGAAGCTGAGGTTGCTAGCCGCGAGGCAGACGTTTCCGAAGAGAAGGTTCGACAGGAACAGCAGCGTATCCAGATTCAGGTTGGTGAGCTTATTCAGCTCGAAACACAGAATCGTATCGCTATGAAGCGACTGGCCCTGCAGGAGAAGCAGCTGGACCAGAAGGCGAGACAAGCAGACAGTTCATAAATAGTTTGGGAGAGGTAGCTATGGACACAATGGAAGTATTAAAGAATCTTGACGACAATCAGACGGACCGCTACATGAAGCTGGAACGTGTGTTTGAGTCAGATGGGTGGCCACTTCTTGAGGAGTGGTTTACTCAAAAGGCAGAAGTTGCGCGTCAGCGTGCAGCCCATGCCAACTCGTGGGACGAGAACCGCATAGCAGTCGGGCAGGAAGGAGCTTACACAGAGCTTGTAAACCTGCGTGATTCCACTATGCAGCAGTTCGAGGTAGCGGCAGAAGCTAACTTGGACCGAGAGCAGGAAGATGAAGAAGACGAAGCTATAGCTCACCAAAGCTAACATGCCACTCTACGAATTCACCTGTAACCTCTGCGAGCACGAACACACTCAGCTGGTCAAAATGGGCACACAAGCCCACGACTGTCCAGAGTGTGGCGGTAACTCAAGGAAAGTAATCCGAACTGCACCTAATATTGATTGGGGAGCAATGGGGGCACAGAAGAATGTGTCACCGGAGTTCATTGATCGGTTTGAAAAGGTGCACAAGGAGGAAGCGGCAAGGGAACGTAAGCTAGAAGAAAGTAACGGTCCCCCGTGAAGACATATCCAATTAGCCTAAATCCCTAACGGGACGGTAAAGGAGTAAATTATGGGAAACGATTCAGTCGTAGACCTTGGAAACGATTCAAGTGATTTAAGCAGTGTTGTGCAAGACCTGCAGGCTGCCACCGAGCAGCCAGTAGCAGCAAACACCGCTGAACCTGCCAACCAGAACTCCCCAGAGGGCGGTAAGCCCGACTGGATTGAGGACAAATTCTGGACAGGGAACGTCGAGGAATCCGCAGGTAAGCAGCATGACTCCTACAAGAGTCTGCAATCAGCTTACGGACGCATGGCCAACGATCTTGGTAGCCAGCGTAAACTGACGGATCAAGTACTCGGCATGAAACGTGAGGACGACTTACATCGTAACACACCAGAGCGTGTTCAGGTTGAAGGTGCGGACCTTCTGGACAAGCCAAACGAGACTCTTGACGCCTACATCGAGCCAAAACTCAGTGAGTCAAATTCGCAGATGAATGAGCGTCTTGGAGCAATGGAAACAGCACTGGCACAGCAAGCCTTCGTAGCAGCACATCCCGATTACAATGACATTGCTAATGATCCCGCGTTTTCTACGTGGGCTAATGGCTCGCCATATCGGGCAACTGTATCTCAGAAGGCCGTGCAGGGAGACTACGGTGCAGCACATGAGTTGCTATCAGAGTGGAAACTACGTAAGCAAAGCGATCAGTCTGGTAATCAGGCTGCTGAGCAAGCTGGTGGTGACGACGTTGATGCAGCGCGTGCAGCTGGACTGGAGAGTACCGCATCCGGTCAGTCAACTGGTTCCGGCAAAGTATACCGCAGAAGTGATCTTATCCGCCTGAAGCTGGAGAAGCCTGATGTTTATGAGGACGCCAGATTTCAGGACGAGATCTTGAAAGCGTATGCTGAGGGTCGCGTTAAGTAACCCCCAATGATTAACCCCAATTAACCACCACATAGGATAATTAGCTATGGCTTTTGAAAACACAAATGCTATTGTGGCTAATGCCGCTGTTGATGCCGCGTTTATTCCAGAGTTATGGAGTGACGAGGTAGTAGCTGCCTACAAGAAGAACCTTGTGTTCGCTAACCTTGTTCGTAAGCTCAATCACAGAGGCAAGAAGGGCGACACGATTTATCTGCCGCAGCCTTCACGGTCACTTGCAACCCGCCGTTCAAGCACAACTACACCTTACACGGTTAGTGTTCTTGCATACGCGGATGACACTCGTATCACAGTGCCGATTGACAAGCACACAGAGTACAGCAGACTGTTCGATGACTTCGCACAGACTCAGGCTCTGGAGTCGCTTCGTCGCTTCTTCACTGATGATGCTGGCTATGCCATCTCACAGGCCACTGATACTGACCTGATTAACGAGCAGCTTGCCGTTTCATTCAGCACACTGGCATTCGATACTACATCGTATGACAACTACCAGCTGATTGACAGTGATACCTCTGTTTACGTCGCTAACTCAGCGATTGACGGAGCAGGCGCTGACGTTGCTGCACTTGGTACCAGCTACGCTGCCATCGCTGATGCGGGCATCCGTGCCGGTATCCGTAAGCTCGACGTAGCTGACGTACCAATGGCTAACCGCCACTGGGCTATTCGTCCTGAAACAAAGGAAACCCTGATCGGTCTGCCTCGTTTCACGGAAGAAGCATTCGTTGGTGAGCGTTCTGGCTCAAACAGCATCCGTAACGGACTGGTAGGTGACACCTATGGTGTTGGAGTTTACGTTAGTAACCAGATTCCTCAGATTGAGTCAACATCTGGTGACGACGACGTAGCTGGACAGGCTTCACTGCTGTTCCACTCCGACGCTGAAGTGCTTGTCGAGCAGATGGGTGTTCGTACCCAGCGCCAGTACAAGCAGGAGTTCCTTGCTGACCTGATGACCGCTGACGCGATCTACGGTGTTAAGAACATCCGCACAAGCTCTATCGTGCCGATCTTCTCTACAAGCTAAGGATACACCCCTAGCAAGTTGGGACTGGCCTTCGGGCCAGATCCCTTCTTTAAGTACCTTACCCGTGAGGGTATTTAAAAAAGGGATATAACCAATGGCACAAGACAGACGGTACGCAAGACTGAAGCACGCCCATCCCGGGTGGCGCGATATTATCGGTCCTGTTGATATTCCGTCTACCGGAAGTAACAAGCCAACATTGACCACCGTTGGGTCTGGGCCGTTTAAGCTCTGGGCCTTCGGCGTAGGTAACATGGCACAGTTTATATTTCATGTGCCCCATGACTTCGACCCGTCTACTGACTGGTATATCCATACACATTGGAAGCCTTCTGGCACAGATGCAAACGCCGTTGTTTGGCAGTGGACGTACTCGTATGCTAAGTCGCATGACCAAGAAGCCTTTGACCCAAACGGGACTGTAATTAGTGGGACTCAGGATATAAACGCCACCCCTGAGGCGTACAGGCACTACACCACGGAGTCAGATCCGATAAGTGTAGACATCTCGGAGCCGGACGGTCTCATCATAGTGAACGTAGAACGCATAACTAACGGTACCACACCTCCCGGGTCAAACGAAAACGGTGATGATATCCTCATGCTTACGACTGATATACATTATTGGAGTACAGGCGTTCCTACTCCTAACAAAGAACCTAACTTCTACGTGTAACCTAAGAGACAGTTAATGGCCGTAACATTTCTACAACTGACGAACCGCGTACTACAGGTACTGGGTGAGGATGAGATTACTGTCGGCGTGACCGAGATCTCGGATACGTACCAGAAGCTCGTCGCCACGTTCGTTAACCAGATCAAAGAAGAGGTAGAGGATTCGCATAACTGGCGGAAGCTCCGCCATAGTGTGGACGTGACGGTAACAGCAGGTAGTAACACTGCAACCATCACGGGTACCAACGAACGAAGCAGACTCCTGCGTGAGTACGATCCTATTTCAGGGATAGAACGCCCACTGGTAGTTGACGTTACCACTCCGGATCAGGAGTTCCCAGTAAGAGAAGCGGACCTATCACGGCTGCTTTACCTGACTGACGCAAGCACAGTCACAAACTCGCAGTACAGTTCCCAGTTCGCTATTGACGACAGTAGCGGGGATACACTTGACCTATACGTGTACCCATCTGCGGTGGTTAACCGCACATACCGCGTGAACCTAATTACGCCGCAGGAACGTATTGCCTTCGACGCCCCCCAAACTGCTATCACTGTCCCGGTTCGTCCTATCGAGCTAGGAGCTTTGTGGTACGCGCTAGAAGAGCGCGGAGAGGAGCTGGGCGTGAGTGGCGTATACTCAGAACAGAAGTACCGCAAGGCACTTGATGATGCTATCGGTACAGATGCGGCGGATCAGGGTGGCTACAACTTGGTGCCAGTCTAATGACGGCACAGTTACAGCCTGTCAATCTGGTTGCCCCGGGTTTCCGTGGGCTTAACTTAGCACAGGCGGGGTCTATTCTGTCCCCGGAGTTTGCCACACAGGCGGAGAATTGCCGCGTAGACAAGGCAGGTAGGCTAGCTGCGCGTAAAGGCTACAGTGACATAACCAGCACAGACATTACTGCCAACGCCCCGGTAAAGACCCTGTTTGACTACAGACAGAAAGACGGCACTGTTGAGCTTATCGTGGCGTGGGATGGTGGAATAGCCAACGACGCTGCTGACCCCGAGGGTAACGATATCTCCGGAGCGGTCACTGACGCAGATGGACGCTGGTGGTTCCAGAACTTTAACGACAACGTGTATGGATTTCAGGACGGCCTGACTCCGGTTGAGTACACGGGTGCTGGAAACTTCACAGCCATTACCGCCGTCTCAGGCACACTGCCTACGAGCACGCGAGGGGTGGCCCTAGCAGCCTTTGGTAGGCTGTGGGTACTGGACACTGACGGGCAGACTATAAAGTACAGTGCTCTCCTAGATCCCACACGGTGGGCTACGGCTGACGGTGGAGGGAGCATTGACATGACCTCCGTATGGGCGGAGGGAATGGACGTTGTGACGGCCATCTCCGCGTATAACGGCCAGCTCGTGGTATTTGGTGAGCGGCACATTATCTTCTGGAGTGATGGGCAGGGTGGTCAGCTCGGTATTCAGCCTAATGACATGTACGTTAACGACGTTGTTACGGGCACAGGATGTCTTACACAGTGGAGTGTGCAGTCGGTAGGTGATACTGACATGCTGTTCCTCGGACGTAACGGTGTACAGAGTATAGTACGAGTAGTTGAATCAGCCTCGAACCCAGTTAGATCCCTATCAAAGAACGTCCGTAACGACATTCTCGATAAGGTTATCCCTCTCACAGATATTGATACTATCAGCAGTACATATAACCCACTGGATGGGTTCTACTTGCTGACGATCCCCGGGGATACCACGTTCTGCTTTGACCAGAGATACCCATTCCGAGATGAGGAGGGGGATCTACTGAACATTATAACTACGTGGAGTCTTGCTCCCGTCGCGTGGCTGACCCGCGAAGAGACCTTTGATCTGTATCTCGGGGATACGTTTGGTGTTGGAACATACCGCACTAACTCTCTGGATGGTACGGAGACCTTCAGGTTTGTCTACCAGTCCCCATGGCTGCAGCTTGGTGAGCAGTTTGCCGACAGGCTTAAGCTACTCAAGAGAATTGGGTCAATCCTTTTCGTAAACAATGACACAGAAATTGTTTACAGATGGGAAGTGGACTTCGACGTTGGATCACTCCGCAGTCGCTCAGTCAGCGTAGATGCTGACGCTACCTCCGAGTGGGGGCTAGGCGAGTGGGCAGAAGATGAGTGGTCTGGTGGACTTAGCCTACGTATTATTAAACTGCCAGCACGTCAGACTGGACAATACTTCCGCCTCGGAGTAGAGGCTGATATATCTGGAGAGTTTGCTATACAGCAGCTTGAACTATTTACTAAAATCGGAAGACTTGCATAATGCCAACATATACACAAACTACGTTATTCGGCCCTAAGGATGGACTGACAACAGGCAACCCGCTCAAGCTCATCCGAGGGACTGAGATTGATACGGAGTTCAACGCCATCGCGGTAGCCATCGGCAACGCGCAGGATGACATCGGGCTGAACATTGCTAATGGGATCTGCCAGCTAGATTCTGGTGCCCTTGTGCTACCTGCACAGCTACCTCTTGCCACAACCTCCGCCATCGGTGCACTTGAGACGGCCACGTCCGGGGAAGCGGATGCGGGTACTGCTAACGACAAGATTATGACTCCGCAGAAGCTGAAGCAGGATTCGTTTCTTGCTGGGTGGGACGCCACGCTTGGCGCAGTCACAGCTACTACACTGGCAGGTACCCTGACGGGTAACGTCACTGGTAATCTTACTGGTAACGTAACCGGGGATGTAGTTGGCGGCCTGACAGGTAACGTGATCGGTAACGTAACTGGTGACTTACTCGGTGACGTTGTAGCGGGGACAACGGTTCTGGATACTACGGGGGTAAATGTCGGGGCCAGTAATATTGTAATGGCCTCACATGTATGCAGTATTGCGACTGCAACAACTACCATTGCTTCCTCTGTCCTCTCCCTATCAGGTTCATCAGTATTCATACTGCAGGGTGAGGTGGGTCTGGTCGCAGATAACACCGCATCTGATGTAGACGCCCTTACCGTCAAGGACTTAGGAGCCGGTAGCGCATCTCGCCTAACAATCACACAGCCTATGGGCACCGACGACATCGAGTTTCGCGACGGTGCTGGTAATCCAGTTATCACCATTGATAACGATGGGGGTTCTGAAGTAGTAGATCTTGCACAGATTCCCACAATTGCTGGGGCAGCGTTCCCCGGGGTGGACGGATACCTTAAGGGGCTGCAGCTAGCGAATAACCTGACAACACCACTGCTGGAGATTGACGTAACGGTAGGCGCGGCAGCGGACTCTACTGGGGCATCTGTCTTAGCTGGTGCTGCAGATACTAAGTCTCTTAACTCCACATGGAGTGAGGGTGGCCTAGGCGGGCGAGCTTCTGCTATATCACGCACGGCTGACACATGGTACAGATTCTTTATCATTGGTAAGGCCGATGGTACAACAGACTACGGGTTTGATTCCGTAGCAAACGATGATGCTGCATCCCTACTGGCAGACGCCACAGGGTACACCCTGTACAGGCAGCTTGGTTGGATTCTTACTAATGGCAGTTCCAACATCATTGCCTTCCGTCAGCAGGGGGATACATTCTTGTGGGATGTCGTTCAGAATGACTTAAGCACGACTACTACACACACGTCTGCGTCTCTCCGCACCCTATCGGCTCCGCCTGACGCAGATAACGTGCGGGCTAACTTTGTCCTATTTGGCCTAGGGGACCAGACCCCATCCAACACTAGTACCAGAGTGATGGTAACTGCCACTAGGCAGACGGACACAGCCCCCTCCGGTTACGTGTCTACTCAGATAATCCGAGGGCATAACGAAACCTATCTGGAAAATGATGTACGGTATGAGCTTCCTATGGATACCTCAAGCCAGATCCGGGTTCGTTGTGAGAACACCAATTATCAGTACGCGCTGACCACATTTGGGTGGGAAGATACGCGGGGACGGTTACTTTAATATGAAGTGGCTCCCAGTACAGATAGCTGCGTGGATTGTAGCACTCCCCTACATAGTGGTAGGCAAGGTGCTATCCCTACCCATGGCAGCCATTGGCATGGCCACCGGCTGGCCGAAGGTGTGCTGGCCGTGGGACGCTAAAACGTCACCGACTGACCCTACCCCGGAGGCGTGGTGGTGGAAGTCTGGTCACTGGTCGCTGAAGCTGGGCAGAGCGTTCTCAGAATGGTGGTGGAGATCCGTGCGTAACGGGTTCTCGAACGGGGCAAGGTACGCACTACGCTCGTGCAGACCAGAGGATCTGGTAAGCCATGTGACCCCCGGGTCAGTCCACTACAAGGGACCAATCGAGAAGTCGTACCCTCGGTGGGATAACCCTCCTAACTACGTAGTTAGATACCAGTACGACAAGTCCCGACCATGGTTGGCGCGTTACACCTACACTAGGTTTGGTATCAGTGGGGGACGGTACTTCCTATTTTACGTAGGGTTTAAAGTAGACCGCACTAACGGCATGGGTTACTCGCTAAGGATTGGCGTGTTCCGTGATGAAGTATAATAATCATAAACAATAATGAAAAAGGGAAACATTATGACACTTAACCCTCAGCAGACTGCTGATCTGTCAGCGGCTGCATCTGCAGGGCTTGCCACAGCGACATGGATAGCCGAATTAAATGCCCTGCTACAGTTGGGCGCAACAATCGTAGCCATCGTGGCCGGTGCGGGAGCAGCATGGTGGCACATAGAAAAAGCAATTTCAGCTCGTAGGGAGAGACTACGTGGGAATGAAAGTAAGGGCCGCAGGTTATAGCGATGTAGATAGGATAGCAGATCTCGGAGACGAGTTCTGGGGGCAGACAGTTTACGCAAAGCAGGGAGCCGTGTATCACGGCGAACAGGCGCGTAAGTTTCTTTACCAGATTATCAACAACGGCATTGTTCTTGTAGCCGAGGACGACGATGGGGTGCAGGGGTTCATACTCCTCGCTATCGTACCCATCCCATGGTGCCTCGACGCGCTGACAGCTACGGAGCTGGCATACTACGTTACCCCGGAGAAGCGTAAAGGTGGAGCGGGCATACGCCTCCTGCGGGAGGCGGAGAATGTAGCAAAAGACCGGGGCATAAAATACATAAGCATGGCTCACGTAAATAGCGTGGACCCTGCTACCCCAGAGAGTGTGTACACACGACTTGGGTATTCTAAAACAGAGACGTTTTTTAGCAAGGACTTAAAGTAATGGCAGGATCAGCGATAGGCGCAGTTGTAGGTGGGGGACTTTCCCTTCTCGGAGCGAGTAAGCAGGCGTCCGCCACGCGTGACGCTAGTCGGCAGATGACCACAGAGCTTAGTCTCCCTACTCTACTATCACCGGGAGGTGGTATCACTGGGTTAGGCGAGCTATACCCTAATGCGGGGAGTACTACCGGAGGTTCCCTTCTGGCGGGGCTTACGGGCGCTTCGGGTGCCATTCCTCCCAATGGGAGTGGCATGTTCACCCCCGCTGGTAGTCTTGCAGTAGACCCTAACACACTGCCTCCGGGTGTAGACCCGAATGCGGTAGCTGCCGACCCCGAGGGGTACCAGCAGTGGCTAGCGCAGCAGCAGGCACAACAGTTCGCAGCAGATGGTAGTGTTGCCCTACCCGGGGGGGCGGTCTTTGGCTCTCCTACTCCTACTGCACAGCCGGAGGCTCCGGAACGAGCACCCCGCAGACCCAGTGGTGGTGGTGGTGGAAGTCCCCTGCGGCGATTCGTAGAGGGGGGGCTTGGCATGATTGATAGAAACAGAAACCCAAGTGAACCCGGACCAGAAACCATGATAAGTGGTATCCCGGGGCTGGGTAACAACGCCTTTGCTCCTTACGCGGGCAAGGAAACCCTGATGAGTTCGCTGGGGGACCGAGAACCTGCACGAGCAGGGCTGGTTGACTTCGCAAATATGAAGCTACTCGACGCAGGCTATGGCCACGACGCGCTTCCCGGCAATGTGCAGGATGCTGATAGCATTGCTCAGCAGCAGCTTCTTGACCCACTTCACACGGGGGCAGAGCAGGGACTTAACTTACTATCCGGTACTGCGGGTGTTGCCTTAGGTGGTAACTTCCAGCAGTTTGGAGACAGATTAACAAATGGATTCCGTGAGGGATTTTCAGGACAGGCATTTGACGCATCGGCAAACCAGATGGGGATTGCTAACTCATCACCTCAGGCAGCTACAGACGCAGCGTTGGCTAACTTTCGTGCGCAGGCTATGCCTGAGAACCAGCGTGCTGCTAATAGTGCTCTTAGTCGTCTCTTCTCGACTGGTCGCCTTGGCACTACAGGTGGGGCCAATCAGTACGGGCGTCTGGTTGAAGCACAGGATCGTCAGGATCTTCAGTTCCAGCAGGCAGCCCTGAACGAGGGACGAGCAGTGCAGAGTCAGGCAGCTAACCTGTCTACTGGTTTCCAGAATCAGGGTACAGTTAACACCAGCCTTGGTGAGCAGCTACTGTCCGGAGCATACTCCCGCTTTGGTGACACCCTTGGCCTTGCTGGGGACCTTAACCAGAGTCGCTTCACACGCGGAGCTGCAGCTGCAGACTTCGGACGTGCAGGTGCTCAGACGAATCTTCAGAACCAGATCGGTCTTTCCGGACTGGGACAGCAACTTCAGGGAGGTGATCTTACTCTGGCGTTACAGGCGCTGCAGGGGGAAGGGGCGCTACAGCAGCAGAGTCGTGACCAGATTGCTACCGCGCTTAACGTGGGTGTTTCACAGGCTAATGCCGAGATCGGTGCTGGGTCCAACCTAGCCGCTCTGGCACAGAACCCGAACTTTGGTGCGAGTCCCCTGACAGCAATCGGGGGGGCTATCGCTAACAACTCAGGTAGCATCGGCAACTTCTTCAGCAACCTAGGAAGTACACCATCCACTAACATCGGTGGTACGGCGGCACCTCTGGTACCCACAAGCAACTTCAGTAACTTTAATTTAGCAGACGGGTCTACGTACTCGCCCTTCGGCTAGGGGCTTATACCATGGCTAATTTCGCAGGGTTTGAAATTGAAACTCCTCAGGAGATGCTTACGCGTCTTAACGCCCAGCGGGCGAAGATCATGTCTGGCAACGACGTTAACGCGATTAACTTCGAGGCGACAGATGGCATCCTGAAAGCAATCTTTGGCGATCCGGAGAAGGAGCTAGCTGGGTCAAGAACAGATGCAGCTACTGCAGCGTTTGCAGACACTGAGCAGATGGAAGGGGAAGATGATATTGCTTTCCGCCAGCGTCAGGTGCAGACATTCTTCGACGAGGTTAAGCACACAGACCCAGCCCTCGCTGCACAGGCAGCCGAGGAGCTTACGTCTATCCAGAACGAAAGGGTAGAACGTGACATGCTGATGTCGCAGGAGGAGCGTCGTAAGAGTAACGAGCAGAGATTAGCAGATCAGGAACGGGACAGACAGGAAGATCGTTCGCGTAAGAACGTGTTCAACAACCTTGGCTACGCATATGACAGACGCACAGGCAAGGCTACTGCGTTCAACCTGTCCACTCCAGAGGGTAAGGCTAAGCTGGTCGAGGCGAGCAAGAACCCAGATACCACAGTGCTAACTCGTGAAGAGATGGCAAACATGGACGAGCGCAAGGCACGAGAAGCTGACTCCCGTTACTGGAACAACAGTGACCGGAGTGAGAAGATTGGTACCTACGAGGCTACGTTTGACTCCTACAACAGAGTAGGACGTATGATGGAGATCGTCGGTACAGAGCCTGACACCCTGACAACTGTCGCGGGTATTGAGAAGGCTATCTCAAACCTTGAAGCTGAAGTTGGCGCTTTCGAGAATGCTACTGGTGCAGACCTTACCATGATCGAGAAGTGGCGCGGTAGACTGAAGCAGGAAGTTGACGCAGCTGCGCGAGCACGCGGTGTTACTGACTCCATGCTACTTAGCGTAGCGTACTCATGGGCCAAGGCCAAAGACCCGGGTGGTCGTCTGTCCGATAAGGACTTGGACTTAGCTATCCAGATGGTTGGTGGTAAGAACGCTAACCCCACTATCTTCGCACGTACAGTGCTTGAAGAAATGGAACTCCAGTCTAAGAAGCTGGAGGATGGGGCTGAGTTGTGGAATGAGGACCCTAGCTTCCGTAAGTCTATAGATGGCAGACTGCTGGAGAAGGCACACACCATGCTCGGAGAGAAGCGAGAAAATCTACGTGGCGTAGTGAGACAGCACCTACCAGAAGCAGAGTACAACGAGATTGTGCACGGTATTCCAGCTAAGCCAGCGGGCGTGACCCCACAGGTAAACCCTGAGAATGGCCCAGCACAGATCCGAATTAAAGGGATTGATTACTAATGGCAGAGATGAAGGTATATGTTGACGGTGTTCCTTTTACTGTGGATGCGGAAGCGACCCCGGAAGAAGTGACTGCTGTCCTTGAGCAGCGAGTTGCGGAAGACCCGAGTCTTATTGACAAACGGCGTGAAGCCCTTGGTCTCGATGAGGACCAGTTCACACACTTTGTAGAACAGAACAAGCTACACCTTGCTCGCGCTGCGGAGTTTGAGCAGCAGGCAGAGAAGTACAAGAACAGCGTACCGGAACTCTCTACACCAGAGAAGTTCTTCGTGGGTGCTGGGCAGACATTCTCCAGCCTCTTCAACGGGGCACAGCAGCTGTTCACTGGCGACGAGGGAGACAAGGTAATTGCTGCTCGTGAAGCACACGAGAAGGCTCTGTTCGCCAAGCTGGACGATCAGGGTATTGGCCCCGAGGACCTAGGGCAGATGGCTCCGGAAGTTGTGGCTTTCCTTGGTGGTGGTGGACTGGTTTCCTTCGCTGCACGAGGGGGTGCCTTAGGCGCACTGGCTCCTACGTCAGGTGATCCCGAAACGGGAACAAAGGAACGCGTACACAGCTCACTGGCTGGTGGGTTACTGTCCATGGCAGGCCCTGCGGTGGCTAAGTCCACTGGGGCTTTCTTTAACCTGAGTAAGAACGCAGGCATGGGACTGGTAAAGACGCTAGCACGCTGGGCGGGCAACAAGGGGGGTGCTCCTGCGGGAGTAGCTCAGACTGTGGGTGAAGCCATGGAGATGCAGGCTAATACAAACCCTGCCATTCGTGAGCTAGGCGAACTTGCCCTCAAGCGGACAACTGAGATTGTCCAGCGCATGAATACCTTTGGTAAGACAAACACGGTCAAGGAGCTGGTTAACGGTTCACTGACGAAGAGTGTCAGGGAGATAGGCGGGCGTAATGTTCTGGACATGAACCAGTTCAACAGGCAGCTCATGCTACTGTCCGACTCCCAGCTAGCCAAGGGGGCAGGCAAGGACTTTGGTCGTATGCTATCCTCCTTACGGAATACGTTCACAGAGATTGGTAAGATCGCAGAACTGACACCTCAGCAGGCACAGGTCGTGCTGGAAGGTATCACTACGTCGCCACAGGCAGCTGTGCTGGCTAAGCAACTTGCCAAGGCAGCATCACCAGAAGCTAAGACTCTTATCCTGCAACAGATTATGAAGCTAGCCAAGTCAGCACCTCGTGCTGCTACCGCTGCAGCTGGTAAGCCTGCGGGGGAAAGTGTAGCTGAAACATTCGGTGGTGGTGGAGGGTTCTAATGCACGTCTGGGGGAGAGGGTCGCAGCGTGAGCTGAGCACGATCAATCCTATCTTAGTGGAGATCGCTGAGAAAGTTTTACAGATCCGTGACATCACCGTGATACAGGGACATCGTGACGAGGGTACGCAGAACCGCTACTACTCGCAGGGTGTATCCAAGGTCAAGTGGCCATACAGTAAACACAACACTTACCCAAGTAAGGCTCTCGACGTACAGCCTTCTCCTTACGTGGAGGAGACATTACGCGAGGACCTAACCTACATAGCAGGATTGTTTGTAGGGGTAGGTGCACAGATGGGACATAAATTACGCTGGGGAGGAGACTGGGATCGTGATGGTGAGACAGCAGATAACGGCTTTGATGATTTGTTTCACATTGAGCTTGACGATGAATCCATACCCGAAAGCGAGACTTCCTAGGGAGAATAAGTATGAACATATTTGGATTGATAACGAAGGCGGTGGGTCCGGTCACAGAGTTGATCGACTCCTTGCATACCTCCGAGGAGGAGAAGCTGCAAGCAAAGGCTGCACTGCTGAAGATGGAGACATCTTTTGTGGGCCACGTACTGGCCCTAGAGAAAGCTACGCTTGAGGCACAGTCGAGTGTCATCATACAAGAAGCGAAGGCAGACAGTTGGCTGACCCGGACATGGAGACCACTATTGATGGTATGGTTCGCTGGCCTCGCTGGTGCTCACTGGATGGGACTTACTCCCGCCACGTTACCGGCAGAGACAGTCGCGGACCTATTCTTTATTGTGAAACTAGGCATAGGTGGGTACGTAGGTGGCCGCTCGGTAGAGAAGACAGTACCAGCTGTGATCGAGGCGCTGAAGAAGCGTAGCGAATAGTGGTAATACCTGAGGAATTCTATCTGGCAGGACGTAGGTGGAAGGTAATCATCGCAGACCTTAACGGGGAAGAGATGGGATTATGTGATACCAACACCTGCACGATAAAGTTGGACTCAGAGAACGAGGATGAGGAGATGGAGGATACGTTCTTCCATGAGCTTATCCACGCAGTAAAATATACTTTAGGGTGGAAGGATAATAAGAAGAATCACCATGAGTGTGATTCCCTAGGTGGGATCATAATGCAGTTTACAAATACTAAAAAGGGCCAGCTACTCTCGTAGCCAGCCCTCTCGATCTCTCCCACTGGGGCGTAACGTGTAATGGCGACGCCCCTTTTTTATATCCCCAGTTTCTTCATGGTTGGCTTCAGCCAGCTGTTAACTGCTGCCTGCAGTTCCTCCACTGCGTTGCGGGCAGTCTTGGTAGTCCACTCTGCAGCTGCTCTCACTGCTGCAGATGCTTGTGGCTTCCTATCCGGCCTACGCCGGACCTCATACCGCTGCATATACGCGCTGTACTCAATCTGCAGATCAGGATCTAGGTGCACAGCTCTCTGCATATCACCCCGCTGAAACTCCAGCTCGTCAATCAGCACTGACCCCCCGGGAGGTATCCCCCTTAACTTGTCTGGCAGGGCAGGAGGGGGAGCGGACGCCCCACCCCCTATGCCCCGGTTACGCCAGTGGTATTGCTCCGAGGACTGCAGCTGTTGCTGTTGCTGGAGTCCCTGTAGTGCCTTGGCCAACTCACTCCTAGCCATTAGATCACTCTTCCTGAGGGAAGGCATTCGTCAACGCGACGTTGACATCAGGCAGGCGTGCAAGCAGCTCAGTGTACATATCATTCGAGCGGTCAATCTGCTTCTGCAGAGTTTCTTCCTGCTTCGTGCGGTACTCGTCCCTGACCTTGGCTACTTCCTTATCCTTCTCCCGCTCCAGCTTGACTTCCTTCCTGCTGTGTTCAACTGCCAGCTGCTCCTCACGGATCTTCACGTTGTGAGCGATCAGTTCATCAGCCAGTCGGTGTTCCTGCTTGAGGTCCTTGATCTGTGTTTCCAGATCTCGTTTCTCATCCCGCAGGTTATCAACGTCGTGTAACAAGTCTTCCACAGAACTTGTCACAGAACTTGTATTTTCTGGTGCTGCTTTCCAAAACCAATCCATTATTCTCTCCCTTTACCCCAAGGCTTTATGCCCTGATTACGATACCGTTCAACTTCCAACTGAGACTCTACCCGTGTGGCCAGTCGTTTGATCTTGGCCATGGCCTCACCTAGATCCAGAGGGCCATCATCAGAGTTAAGAAACTGACCCCACTGGGCTACCTTATCAATCTGTTCTATCAGCTCACTACGAGTGCCCATTTAAATGCTCCTGCTGTAATTGTCCCAGCCAACCCACCTACGGTGGTGGCATGTCCATCATCCCACTCGGGGTGACCCTTATACTCCTCGTCCAGCTTACACCTGACGAGTTGGTACAGCTCGTAGCCGTACCCAGCTATGGCCGGTGTGCCCACACCCCATCGGTAGTCTCCCCCGAGGGTACTGGCGAAACCTACAACCCAGCCTACCCAGAAATGTTTAATCTTATCTACTCGCATACCTATCCTCCAAATAGCTGGTGACATCCACCCGCCGTGCTACCTGTGCAAATCTCCGGGGTAAATGGCCCCATGTCCACTCCCCCCGGGCGGGTAACGTCCAGCTGGACTGTCTGTACAAACCAGCAGAACCCCTCCGGGCCATCGTCGTAAAAGATCTCCCCAGTGAATGCTACAAATTCCAAGTCCAGTAGTGGGGACGAGGCCAAGGTGTTGGGGTATCTGAACAAGTTATACCCAGCAATCTCCTCCGGGGGTAGGGGGACTACCTGACTACCCACTGTCTGCTCCGTTGGTACCGTCCACGACAGCTCACACCGTGCAGCTCCGGACCATAGCAGCAGCCCGAGCAGGGTGCAGTATATAACCTCTTCAATCGTCCTTAACATGTGTGACCTCTGGTTCACACTGTGACTTGACGTTGTGCACATTCCACGTCCCGTTCTCTACGTGAGACTGCAGCAGGCGAACATCAGCAGAGTCTCCTACCTCTACGGGCATCCACAGGGGTACCCCAGCCACGATCATGTAGAACCCTTCCGGTTCCCCGTCCAGTGACACCCCCAAGAGCCAGCTGGGTTCAGTAGTGAACTCCACACTGGTAGCCTTCGTTTCGCTAGAAGTCAGGCTTATAATGCCTAGCCACACCACCAGCAGGATCACTCCTATTGCCACACCCTCAGTCTTCATCATCATCAGTATTCTCCGTCAATCCCAGCCCCTCAGCGACCTTGGTCCACTTCTCCAAGTTCTCCTGCGCTTCAGTCAGGCGGTCATCTGCACCACGTAAAGCCTTCTCCGCCTCGTGGGCCTCTCTCAGAGCACCGTCCAAGGCTTTCCTGATGAAGTCCTCAGGGCCAGCAGGAGGCTCTGTAGCGGCCTTTTGTGCTGGGGGATCTCCTAGGTCAGCATCCCGCTGTTTGAGCGCCCTAGCCTCCTCCGCTTCGTCGTTGATAGCCTGACGGACGTTCTCACACCACGTCATCAGCACCCCAGCCTTGAGCTTGTCCGATGGGATCTGCTCAGAGGTCATTGGCTGCCCGGAAGGCAGCACAAACTTCAGCTGGATCGTATTCCCATCAGGGATCTGCTCGGTACGCTGCAGGATTGCATTGTCACCTATCCCTCTCGCTGCATCACTCATCCTACCACCTCCGGCTTGATCTGCTTCTTGACTGCTACACGACTGCGCGAGTTAGCTCCACAATCATTACATTTATACCGCTGGTACGCGTTAACCGTAGCAGGCCGTTCAATGCCCCGCTTAACCAGATTCTCACTGCCACACTTCGGACATGCACGCACATTCGGGTCCTTAAGATATAAAGCACGGTTAGGATGCACCCTGATCCATGGCTGCAGTTTGTAGTACAGACGCACCAGAAGGCTCACGTCCTCCTCGTTGTACTCCTGCATGGTGTCCCACGACTCCAGCACTTGCTCTGATACCCGTTCGCCCCACCCTGCCTCTACTCCTTCCATACAGTCACGCCACAGTTCCATGCCCTTGTGGGCAACCTTGCCACCCAGACCCAGTGCTTGCGCAACGAAGTCCAGCTTGTTTGAGACAAAGCGGAACGTGCTACGGACCACCTGATATAAATCAATCTGTTTGTAATTGGTAGGAGGTACGAACCCATTCAGGATGAACTCTTTGTTCAGTGTGGGCATGTCGAACCGCTTACCGTTGTAGTGCACAACCACGTCGCACTCGTCGAGCAGGTCATACATTGCCTGCAACATCTCCTCCATGGTGTGCGTGAAGAGACTGTAGAAGTGCATGGTCTCGTCGTGCTCCCATCGTGCGGCAAAGCAGAGTGTGTACCCCGGCTCAATCACACGGTCCAGATAGATGTTCTCCTTGAACAGACCCCACGCATACACTTTATGCGGGGCAGTCTCAATGTCCAGAAAGAGAACTCTCATGCCATCGTGGTCATCAATCATTCAAATAACTCCTTGGGGGGACGGTCATCCCCATCCGTATAAACTCGTGTAAACATGGCCAGCATGATGATGTTGCACACGACATGGCCCCAGTGACCACGGCCTGACTCTTCATCCCGCTCCTCGTCATCTGCTATGGCCAACACATGCCTACCTATGCACCCTAGAGGCACACTCCAAGGCATACCACAAAGCCAATTCCACGCGGCGTACTTGTTGGCACCATACTCCAGTACGTGGGCAGCTTCCTTGATGTCTACCCCCCCGTCAATCTCCCCGATGAAACGGAGTGCTCTCCAGATAGCAGCATCATCCCCCTCCTCGAACTGTGCTACGTACTCCAGTACCTTAATCTCGTAAGGGTTCAGGCTGGTACGCAACGCCTCCACGGTGATTCGCAGGGGAATCAGGTCCATCCGGGGCTTGCCCCCGTTGGCACGGGCACCACTGCCCTTCTCCTGACTGTTGACATCGCCCACTGCCATCTCAAAGTCTGAATGACCTAAGCTCATGCTTCAACACTCCCCCGACCCAGACAGGTCGTGCAACCTATGTTGATATCCTTGCGGGTAGCCCCGCGACCCTTACACCGGGGACATGTCTCCCGGCCAGCGTTGAACTCCGCCTGAGCAGGTGTGCTGAACTTCAGCTTCTGCTTCGGAGGACTCAGCTCCACGCGTGCAGCACGGTAAAACTTCCCGGCCCTGTCAGGGATCTTATAGCTATCCTCTGGCTCGTAACCGAGCGGCCAGATAACATTAGGGTCCACGTCAACCTTGACGGTGGTGATCCTACCAAACGGCTGCCAACTATCGTTCGCCATGCGTAAACTCCTTCGCAGCACCGGCTAACTCGTCACGAGTCTCCGCTACTTCCTTAGCAATGTCCTTGAGGTCAGCACCATCGCCGCCGAACCCATCACGGACTCCTCTTATCATGCCGCCAACGTCCCACCCTGCCTGCTTCAGCTTTTTCGTTCCGAAAAGCAAAACGACAATTAGTAAAACGATTAACAGCTGCGTGATTCCTATACCAGCTAATCCCATGAAACTGCCCTCCCCCTAAAAAACCAAAAATCCGAATTGTTTCATTGCAACAAGTAGGCTACCAAATCGTCAGGTACTTTCGTCGGATCTGGGTCCTTCTTTGTTGGTTTCTTACACGGGTTATACACAAAGCTCGTATACCCGCAATAACTCTTTATCCACTCACTCAGGCTGCGCTTTTTGGTGGCTCTGGAGTCCCGTTGGAGTATGACGACGAGATCAATACCCTCCCCTGTCTTTGAGAAATGACTGAGAAGACTTCGTTTGTCTGCTGGGAAATGGCCCTTAGTCTCGATATAACATTTTGCACGGGTTCCTTCAGCGGATACGACATATAGATCCGGGGTATAAATCCTTCGTTGTACAGTGTCTCCACTGCCACACTCCACGCATAGCCCTTCTTTAGTCGGTGTGTGGTAACGAAAGGAATCACCTTCCCCCGGTTCGCATCGGTAAACACGTTCTGGCCCAAGTGCTCTCTGTAAGCCTTGAAATACTCTGTATTCAAATTCGGAAGCCCAAATCTCGCCATCACCTGCTCTCCATCGTTTATCGTTGCGCTTAGTGCCTACGCGGCTACCCATCTACAATCTGCCAGTCATCGTCGGTGTAGAATCGAAACCATACACCTCCACCCTCTGCAAGGATCGTAAACTGGATGTCCAGCAGATCCTGCACTACGCCCGTCTTCGTCGTTTGCACTCCCTCTATGGGAATGACAAATGTTACGTGCTCCCCTTCCCGGGGCTTCTCCCGCTTAGCCATCGGCCAGTACCGTGTAGTCGTGTGTTTTTGCAAACACGTACTTGCGGCCACAATCAGTATTCATCTGGAATGAAGCATCCCCCACCCAAGCTACACGGCCATTACGTGTCACTGTCTGTGTCGCGGTCTCTTCCGCTGTCTTCGGTCCCAGCGTCGTCGCTGGTCTCAGTACCGAAATCCTCGTCCCAATCTTCAATTCTTGGCTCATACTTTGGTCTCCCTTTGTGAATACGAGTCTGCCGCACCAATTCCGAGGTGCCTTTTCTCACTTTGATTCTTTCCCTTGCCATAGGTGTACCACCACATCATAGATACCCATACCGTGTTAGCCATAACGATGTTAACAGCACCGACAGTGCTCCAAAACTGGCCAATAGCCGGATAATAAAACAACCCCCAGATTCCCCAGAGGACGAAAAAGCATGTCGCAATAGGCGAAACACCATGCACGCACTTGTCGTGGTAAATACGGCGAACATTAAGCCAGATAAAAAGTCCACCGACAAATTCAAAAATTCCATTTGTTATATCCCATGTCATCTGCGTGACAGGTCCGTAAATCTCCGCATGAACTCCTGATACCCCCTCTCCGGGTCCCAGCACTGCGGACGTAGGTACGGGTTTGTCCGTGACGCATCCAACGCTATCTCGCGGACGTGGGCGTACTCCTTCCAGCCCTTACCTCTGCCTACCATTAACTCATCAGCCTCAATAAGGCAGCTGTACACGTCGGCCAACTTGACCTCCGGAGGCTCCACCGCCATCAACATAAAACTCGTGCGCACGTCCTTGTCCGCTTTATCTGCCAGTGCAGTGTACGCATCCCCCATGAATGTCTTGATCGGGGTAGACAGGTCGTTAATCAACGCCTCGTGGGCGTCGTGCATCAGCCCCTCCATTGCGAACTCCTCGGGCACCATATAGCTCACTTTCACGCTGTGTTCAGCCACGCTGTAGAACTTACGTACATGGCCAGTGAAGCGGCATAATTTACTCAGGGCTGCAGCTATCATCTCCGGGTAGAACTCGTGCCCCTCCCTTCCGGGGTACCACTGGGTTCCATCCCCCAAATCTATGTATACGTCCTTGTTCATCCCTGCTCCAAATTGTCCACGGCCATGTTGCCCCGCTCCACAATCACGTTGTCAACGATGTGCAGCACCTCCCACAGGTCGGCTATATTCCATTGCCCCAGATCTACGAGGCTGTCCCCTGTGAGTCCATCATCATACTCCGCTATAATCTCATCAAGGCGTCGCGTCTCTACTGAAAATTCACTCATGTCGTCTCCTCATCCGGAAGGCCGGGGGGAGTCCAGAGCTGCCCCCGGTATGTTTGCATAAATACAAGTCTGGCGTTTTCAAGTGCTGCCTCTTCGGCAGTCATGGTCTCCGGGTACTTGTCCGGGTGCTTCACCATGTTCTGGGCGTAGGCTTCCACAGTCTGTTCCCACCAGAAGCTGGGCCAGTCCATGTCCTCCATGTACTCTTCTTCCCACTCCTCAATCCACTTGGCCAGCAGTTTGTCAGCTGCCTTGTCCCCTACCTTAAACATCCCTTGGATGTTATCCGTGGAGTCACCGCAGAGAGCCTGCTTCCAGAAGACAGCATCGCCATCTTCCCTGTCAATCTTATAGAACACTTTCTTGGCGTAGTCATAATGTGGTACCGGGATCTGATCCAGATCTTTATCAATGGTACACACTACGCACTCGTTGTTGTCGTTGTACTCCATCCAGCCAAGGATGCTGCACTCATCGTCGGCCTCGTGGCCCTCGATCACCCGGGCACTCCACCGCTCACACAGGTAGTCCCTGATAGCTTGGTAATGCACCGGCTTGTACGCATCCTCCCGGTTGCCCTTGTAGGGCTTAATCGTGGCCAAGGTCTCACGGAAGTTACCCGGGCCGGACAGCAGCGCAGTAACCTGCGTAGCTCCATGGCCTGACTCCCGCTCAGCGTCCTTGATGCACGCCTCAATGGTGATCTTCACTCCGCGTAGGGCAAAGGCCAGAGGCTCAGCTTCCACGATCCGCTCGTCAGCCAGCACCGTGTAATCCGGGTGCTCCTTCTTGTACGCCTTTTTCTTGTCACCGGCTGTGCTCTCCTCGTCCTTGGCAAAGAACTTCGAGACCATTTCCCCCTCGGGCGTCTCAAACACAACGTCGTAGTTGTGCGTCTCTGCTGCAAAGCCAGCACGGTAAACAATCGGATCTGCGTCAATAATTATATGGATGTGGCTACCCTCCGACGTGCCCTAGACTCCCGTGCTGCTACCGCCCGACAGGGCTTACAGTACGTGCTAGTTTTCGTCTTATCAGTTGCGGGGTACGTTTCTGCGCACTTGCCGCATAAGTGGTCTAAAATTGGATCACCTCCAGAGGCGGTAACCCGCTGCCGTCGGTGCTCCTCTAGATGCTCCGCCTGCGTAGCAAACAGAGCTAAATTACTTATTTCGTTATTACTGCGGTCCCCATCTCTGTGATGGACTACCTCAGTAGTAAACAGTTTGCGTCCTAAATGCACTTCCATAACATTCCGGTGCACGTAATTCTGCTTAGCTAACTGGTATCCGTTTGCACGTTGATGCATAATCTGTCCTCAAAAAGGGGGGCGCTGAGTGCGTCTCAAACTTTAAGGCCGTTACGGGCCACCCCAATCTCCCACCACAGGATTCTAGTTTAAGCCACCTTCCGTTGGTAGCGCCCCGAGGAGATCCACCGGATACTCCGGTTCCTTGTCTCCCGCAGGGTCATCCAGCACTCGGTCCAGCATAGTCTGCGCTGAGTGAGTTGCGCGAATAGCATCTGCTTCCTTGAACCCCTCCTGCTCAGCAAGCTCAGTGCGCTTGTTGATTAGGCGGTACCCCAGCTGTCCCCGGAACTCCTCTAGGATGGTGAGCTTGCCCACCTCCAGTCGGAAATCCTTCGTCTCTACGAGGATGCTAGAAAGAGCCATCTTCGTCCCCATCATCAGCCGGAGGTGCTTCTCCACCAGCAGGCTCTGCCTCGGCCTCTGGCTCAGCTTCCGCGTCAGGCAGCTGTGCATCAGCATCCACGTTCACCGTGCCCGCGTCAGCAACTGTCTCCAGCTTACGGCCAGTGGCGGAGTCGTAGAAGAACTCCACGGTCAGCTTGTCAACCATCTCGGTCACAGCTTCAAACCGCTTAGGCTGTCCAGCCTTGCCCTTGGCACCTGACATGGGCAGAGCGTCATGCTCAAGCAACATGCCTACCAGACTTACGGCGTCACCCCGGGCTGCACTGTACGACATTCTGCGAATGTCATCCTCAGTATTGTAGCCACCGATGTCACCAAACAGGTCAGAGTGTTTGACCTTGGCACCCCCGCCACCGCCGCCGCCGTAGCTGCGGCCACCACCGCCACCACCACTCGACTTCGTAGCCGTGCGCTGTGGGGGGTTCTTCGGCTTACTGCCGGAGCCTTTCACCACAGTCTGGGCACGGTCATCCTTAGGCTCAGCATCGAACTGGATGTAGTCACCCTCGTTGAAGGGGCATTCCGTGTTGAAGCCCAGCTGATAGAAGAACGGATCTTCTGTACCGTCCGGGGCAGCAATCTTAAAGCTCTTGGCATACCATGCACCACGGGCACTGGTGCCCTCTTTGGTGAAGATCTTGGCCACAAAGCCTGTCTTAGTTTCACTCATAAATCTCTCCGTCCTTCCACATCGTACCGTCATAGAACACATCGTAACTCTCTTCATCACCAATGGACCAGTGAGTGCCGATGGTAATACCTACGCCAAGTGGTACGAAGTCAAACTTGACGTTGTATACTGCTTCCAAGTACTCATACACATCGAGTGTGAATGCTTGGATCGAGATCTGTCTGTACTGCTCTACTGCTTCCGGGTGCACTTCACAAATGATCGAGTCATGCACCGTGTTCACAATCTTAATCTTGTCCTGCAGTCCTGCTTCCAAAACCCTGTGCCAGAAGAAGACAATGGCAATCGGGATAATCTCTGCCGTGGCAAAACTCTGCACGGGGTAGTTACACACGTTGGTCTCAACATTGATGTACCCCGAGTTGTTAACCTTGGCATAGGGCCAGTAGAATCTCATCCCCCACTCGGTAATCAGCCGTTTGGTTCTGAGCACTTCCTGCACCCAACGTCCCTGTGCTGCTGCTACTCCCTCGTACCGCTCCGCGAATGCCTTGTACCAGCGCATCTGCTTCTTTGATCCGTACTTCCCCCCGTACAATGGCTTGAAGGTCTCAGACTTAGCATCCTGCCGAATCTGTTTAGCCTTCTTATCTCCGCTATGGTACAGGTCGTACAGTTCATCGTACTCCATGTCCTCCATAGCAGCGCCTGAGGTGATATGCGCGTCGAACCTTGGATCAAGTATGTCCTTTCGCGCCTGCTCGTCTCTCCCTAAGTGAGCTGCATTCCGGAACTCCAGCTGCGATCCGTCAGTCTCGCAGATAAGCCACCCCTTCCGTCGTGCAGTAAACAGCTTCTTAAAGGCCCGGGGCAGGTTTTGGAACTGCACCTTCTTAACCTTCTCGAACATCTCAAACAGCAATCCAATACCTGACGAGGATAACCGATGAGTAGCTGTTTTGGACTGGTTGAACTCCCCTAAGAACAGTCCACCCTTTTCCCGTACTACCCCCACGAAGAACTCAAGGTTCTTTGACAGGGCACTTGATACTGTGCCCAGCTTCCCCTTCAGTGCTACGTACTCACGTTGTCTCTTGTTGGTCGCCTTCAGTGCCTCTAACGTGTCCTTGTCAGTCAGGCGCTTACCCTTCGGCGTTCTCTTTGGTGTACCGTCCTTCCTCTTCAGCTCGGAAAACCCCAGAGTGTCGTACATGAACTCTGCCTTCTGGTCAGGGCTGTTCCAGTTGATCCCTCCGGTCAACTTATTCATCTGACCCGACAGGTCAATAAACCGCTGTGTGTAATCTTCATACTCTGCCTCGACTGCTTCCGCGTCGAGATACATACCCTCGAACTCCACCTCTGACAGTACCGGAGTCAGCAGGCAACGGGTGTATAGCACTCCCAGCCTGTTGGTCCGCTTCAGCATCTTCAGCTGATCTTTGAATACTGTCTCTGTGGACAGGACATCCTGCTCACAGCGCCCCTGTAACCACGCTCGGGGCATACTGAGGGGGTTAACCCCACTCTTCATCATCAGATCCACAACGGGATCTTTGATCGGCATACCCCTGCGTCTGCAGCACATGTCCAGTGACGTGGCTCGGGGGATCATGTTGTCATCCCCTGCGGCCAAGTTACCCAACAGCACGTACTCTGCAAGGCGCGTGTCGAACACCAGCACATCGTGCAGGTCCAGACCACAACGCTTGAGCCACATCAGCTCGTACTTCGCATTGTGCGCTACAAGGAAGTCAGCTTGTTCGATGGCTTGTACAATCTTGCCATGTTCAAACTCCGATCCCCAGAAGGACCAAGGTCCGTGGTCCCCACTGACTGCAGTCTTCCCGACTCTTGCCTGCGGGTGCCCCTTCCCTATCTTGGCCGACCCCATCACGATTCCATTCTCGGGGTGAACTGCGCTACCGAAAGTAACCTGAGTATCTGTCTCCCAGTCGAGAACAACGTAGTTGTCAGACTCGTAGATCGCTGGGTCTAGTTTTGTCAGGAAACTCGGTAACATTCAATTCTCTCCACTCTCAATCTTAATATATCCCGCA
>Ga0098052_1000143_pt1 | contig 42314 bp, 35 predicted proteins | sample 15_taG_FD_81591 | JGI IMG/M metagenome (GOLD analysis project Ga0098052, IMG submission 81591) | Marine viral communities from the Subarctic Pacific Ocean - 15_ETSP_OMZ_AT15312 metaG | ecosystem: Environmental > Aquatic > Marine > Oceanic | place: Pacific Ocean | collected 2015-01-18
CGTGAGCAAGATTTCTAATAAGTTCTCCTGGAGTTAAATCTTCTAAATAATTTATTGTTGCGCCCTCATAAACATCTTCCCAAAAAACACTATTCGCTCTTTTGTAAAGACCTTTTACAGGTCCTGTAACGCTAGCTTTTTCTTGGAGTTGCTTTTGAGTCATAGCTACAGCCCTCTTTAAAACGCCATCTGCTTCTGGGTGAGTCATCAGCTCATACAGTTTTTTAAATGCTGTTTGAGAATCATCATACATAGTCCACGTTGCATGATTAGGATCAACAGGATCGTCATAACTAGCATATCCAAACCTCTTTACAGATTTAGAACCATTTCTATTTATTAGTTTTTGTTCTAGCGCCTGCTGAGTAGAGAGATACATTTGCTGGCCTTCATCCCAATAAGTCATGTTTGTGTCTTCTCCGAAGCTCCGCTTTGTAGCTTTAAGTAAATGTTCCGTATAGCCCTCCTGCTTCATCATCTGCTGCTGATAGAGGATATTTCTAGCGACCTGAGTTTCAAATTGCTCCTTAGTAACAAGGCCTTTCTTTAAATCTGTTGCATGAAGGTCTACGCTTGCGTTAACATGAGACCTAAACCGAGAAGTAAGCTCCATTTCCTCCAGTGCTATGCTTGTATCAGTGGTAGCGTCTGATAATTTAATTGTCGAGCCGCCTATTGAGTTCTTTGCACGAGCAAGGTTTGTTATTTCCGTAAGAGCTAAAGGTAGTATTTCAAACAAATTAAGTGCAACTTTACCAGCTCCACTCCAGGAAGGATCCTGTACAAACTCTTTAATATTCGGCGCGACATTTGTCAAGCCATTCATTGCCATTTCACTTATGAGAGCGTTTTCTAGAGTTAGTGCAGGCACTCCTGCGATAGGCGTTTTAAACACTGTACTTGCCCATGGAGCAAGAGCAGAGTAGCCGAATTCACCTATTGCTTGAGCTCCTTTAAGAGCGAGGGCTCCTGGAGCCAAACCTAGAGCAATAGCTAAATCTATGGGAGGTCCTGATGATATAGCTCCACTTGCTGGTAAATCCTCATACATACGAGCTAACTCCTCGTCTGAGAGGCCTTTAATTTCATTAGGATTATCTAATCCAAAATCATTTAACCTAGCTAGCAACTCCTCTGTGTTCTTAGGTTCAGTAGGAATTCCCCCACCATTATCATATTCACGGGACAAGCCACCATTTTTAAGCTTAGCTAATCTATTTCCTTTCTTTTTCTTTTTAGAAACTTTCATCACTATCATATATTAGATTAGCTCATAAGAATTTTAATAATAGCCCCTACAAAACCCACAAATAAGACCCCGATCCCCCACTCTATAACTTTCTTCCAGCGTAGCACCCCTTGAAATTGTTCAATTAACTCATCCCTTTCTGGTGCACAAGTCTCGCGGAACTCCGTGTTCTTATTCGTAGCCACTATAAGTCCTGTTTGGGGATCCATGATAAGATCGTATAATCTATCTTGCTTGTCGCACATCTCTCCAAGCTTAATCTCCATGCGTTTCATCTCCCCATTAGGTCTCGACTTCTTAAGCTCTTTAATATCCTTAGCTATTTTTGCTAATGTGTCTTTTTGTACGGCCATTATTTCTCTTTTGCGTGTGAAAACAGCGTTTCTACCACTGACTCCGATAACGTTAATTTTTCTCTAAGATCCTTGTTTTCGTTCTCAAGAATCTCGTTTAACCTTTTCAAATATTCTACCTCTCTAGTCATTATATGGGTTATCGTTTTACTTTTTCTATAGTTCTCCCCGCGAAGTATGCACCGAAGGCGGTCATCATTAATATCTGTAGCAAATCTACATATGAATCCTTTACAGTAAAGGGCCAGCCATCGATAGAATCTGCAACCATAGTCACCATAAACATGAACATCAAGGCAATAAGTGTCAGTGGTCGTATCAGCTTTGCGAGCTTTACATCACCCCCCATATCTGCTTTCCAGCGTTCTGTAACGTTCTCCTGGAAGCGAACCTCAGCATCTATCATACGTTGAGCTTCTTCAGAGTCAACGCTGTCGTCTTTGTCTATTAAGTTCTTTACAACACCTAAAGCCCCACTGTCTGGGAGAAGGTCTCCTACAACGCTGAGTACACTTGGTGCTTTTTCAGACAACCAAGATCCGAGTTTAGTGTCTTTTATTTTTTTCTTTTTATCCATTATTCTTCAGGTTTAGGGAAAAGTTTATAATATTCTTTCATAACTTCCATCATTATCTTAATTTCCCCTTCTTTTATGTTCTTAATCTTACTTTCAAGGCTATTCCATGCGTCAATATCAGCTTTAGATGATCCGACCCAGGCGTTTATATCTCTTTGTTTAGTTACTAAAAGCTTTCTAGTTTCATTAAGCTTTGAGAGAGGTTCAGACACAGAGCTGAAAACTTCCTTCATTGCTAAAGCTCCGTTGTATCTCTTTTGATCCTCTTCATTAAGATCATCTCTTGAAGGCATAGCCTCGTCCTTCATTCTTTTTAGCTCCTGTGGGTCACTAAATTCAGCTATATATGCGCTAACTACTTCTTGTGCGTCATAATATTTCCCGTAAGTAGCGTATGGGAAATCCTTCCCGTACCATCTTCTTACTACAGGCCACTTCTCAAAAGCAAACCCATCATCAGGAGCCCCTCCTTGGACTGCAGGGGTTAGGCCTTGATTTTCATCAGGGTTTATAGGTGGGCTAGTTGGATAAGCATTCAACGATTTTGTTCTTATATCAAAAGCAGCATCGGTTCCTCGGTCTAGGAATGTTGTGATTCCTCCACCATAAGAATTTATAATATGCTCTACAAGGTCAGGATTAATATCTATATCTCCAGATACATTTTTACTTCCTCCCGTAGATCTATTAATAAGGTCTGTTGCATTTCTTAAGGCTATCCCAGAAGTGTACCATTGAGAAGATCTAGAAACCCCATCCTTTTCCTCAGGGACTATTTCATTACCAAAAGCATCTACGTTCTGCCAACTTTGTATCATAGGTTTTAGAGCATCAGGAGTTGCAATATCTTGAGTCAACTTCCCAAGTGCGCTAACAGGGTCTTTAGATTTAGAAGCTTCCTTCTCTGTCCCTGAAAAATACACAGGAGAGAAATTAGTGATTACCGATTTAGCAGCAAAAAGAGCTCCTTCTTCTGCTGACCTTTGCCCATCCATAACTTCCGCACCAGAAAGGCCCATAGTATAAGCTGACCCAAATCCATAAACTAAAGGAATTAAAACCCTTTCTCCTGTTTTGCTGCCAGGAATCATAAAAATCATGTTTCTTTCCTTTACCGAGTCTGGTATTTTATCGTAAAAACTTACTCCGTCTTTATCTACTTCAGACACGCTCATATTAAACTCAGTAACTAACCCTCCAAACAGAGCTATTCCTCCTAGCATCTTTTGGGCTGTTGTAAGTCTTTGAAAAACATTACGTGAGTTTCCTTCTGCGTCTACTTTTGGCTTTGTTTGAACGGCAGTTTTTACCGTTTTATCTATACCCTGAACACCCGCATTAAAAAAGTATTTCAATCCGCTAATAGTAGCAGTTTGCGATCCATTTCTATTGAAGTCTATAGTAGCATTCTTAGACATAGCCGCAGCATAGGCTGGTTCAATACCTTGTGAACGAGCGGCTTTATATACTTGGAATCTATACGTAGACTCGAATACGTTATTAAAGGACTCGATTAACCCAAAAGAATTATCAAACAACCATCGCCCTCCTTTTTGAGCCTTAGAACCTGGAGAGACCTCACGACGAAGGGAGGCTTGGATGTCTAAGAGAGGTTGTTGCATAGCCCAACCAGTTGGACCCCCGTGGGCCTTCCATTCTTGATATAAAGCGTTTATATGAGTGTCAGCTCCTGCTCCAGACATTTGGAATTCATTAGCCGTTATTGTTCTTATAGTTGACGCCCATTCCGCAGATCCTGGCATTGACATTTCTTTTAAAAGCTGCCCTTGTTTTACGGGCTGCCCATTACCGTTCCTCATACCATATCCAAACGCAGCTTCGGCGGCGTTAAGAGCATTTAGCACGGAAGCTGGAGCGTCTCTAGGAGCGTTAGCAGCCCAAAAAGTAGGATTATAACTTGTGAACATTGACGGAAGCCTTCTCATAAACCTCAAGGTAGGCTCTATAGCTCTAATAAAAGTTTCAGACTTAGGAGCAGGCATAGTTTTTAACGACTTTGCGTATTCTGGATTTGCGAAATTGATGTATTTTTTTTGACCATTAACATAAGTTGTTACTGTACCTGGATCTAAAGAGTTTCCTGTTTCTGAGATAGAATAAACATCTGGGTTAGGGTTCTTTAAAAACAGCTCATGTAGCGAGTTTAAAGCAAGATTTCTTTGACCTGCAATATGAACATTAGTGTTGTCGAATAATACTCTGGAGAATATGTTTGAGGCTTCATCGCTTCTACCTTCAGCCCTTTTCATATAACTACCTTCTAAGCTTAGATCCCTCGGTATACCAGGGAAAAGGTTCCTTTTTGATGCGGTTATACCCCCAGCAACGTCGTCAACTGATTGTCCGTGAAGAGGAACATAATCGGTAAATTGATTAGACCAAATAGAAAAAGTCTCACTATCTATCAATCCATACTCTACTAGCGCAGCTCTGGTTTCGTCCTGTATAGATCTTACTCCACCCACGATTTTATCCAAAGAAGCCTTTACTTCAGGGGATAAACTTTCTAAAAAAGCTTGAGCTTTTTCTGTGCTAAGTCCACTACCGTTACCTTCTTCTATATATTCTCTTAGCTTTACCATCTCTGCAATCTCTTTATTAGTTGGCTGAGATTTAGCTTCCAATTTATTAAGCTTTTTAATATCAAGTTTTAAAACATGAGCGTTTCTTTCTGGTGCGTGTAGAGAATATAAGTATCTGTCTAACAAACCTAAAGCGTCCCTTGAATAACCTTTAGGTAAAGCATCAAGGACCTCTGTGGTGAGGGTCTTTTGTAAAGAAGTTAGCTGGTCAACAACACCTCCTGGAGCGGCTCTTTTATCACTAGACTCTTGAATCCTAAACTTAGTTTTAGAATCCAGTAGCTTGAGCGCAATTTCAGCGTCTTGAGATAAAGGAACTCTTAATCCTTGCTCACCCCCTTTTCTCGCCTTCATAATACTCCCCTGTAAAGCAACTAAATTTTCATGACGTGATACCCATTCTGTGTACCACCACGAAGACATCGCAGGGTCAAAAGAGAGAGGTACAGGGTTGTCTATAGTAGGGTCGTCTATAGGCCTATAAACGTCTCCATCAAGCACTTCTTTAGGTATTATAGGAGAGCTATCAACTTCATATACTGATTCAATATTACGTCTAGTTTGTATTATTTCGGCCATTTCAGCATCTAAAGCTTTAGCAACAGGAGAAGTAGGGTCGTCTAAGGCTGTTCTTTCTGCAAACTTCTTGTTGAATTCTTGATGAAGATTAACAATGTCGCTATAATCCTCAGGGTTCATATTAGTATAAAACTCCTCATCTGCTAGATTGCTTGCACCTACTTTGTTTTCAATATCAACAAGCCTCCGCTCAGCACTAAAAGCTTCTTGTGTATTTGGCTTCTCTCTTAAAACTCTTAAAAGCTCAGTTCTTTCTTGTTGAATCTTTATGTTCCCTCCATTTCTACCAACTCTATCTCTTGTTAAAGCTGTGGTATTAGTGTTTGAAATTCTATTTATTCCAGATCCTATAATAGCTCCTGCAGGACCAATACTAACTCCCGCCGATATAGAGACATCTAATCCTATTTGCCTTACGTCAGCCCAGGAATATTCCTGACCCGTTCTCTCCATTATACTAACATAGTTAGACATCGCGGCCATACCTCCAGTTACCCCAGTAACAGGCACAGAATACCCTGCGTTAGCCATATGATACTTCCACCAATCAGAAGCTGCGGCTCCTGGAGCACCACCTTTAACGCCTCTTAAAGCTCTTAAAAAGAATAGAGAGCTAGCTCCTGTAGCGACCATATCAGCACCGAAAACTGAGGATAAATGGCCTTGTCTAGCAGACTCATTGAAGCCTTCTGTATACTCTGACATCAGCTCAGGATTACCTCCTGTAGCAAGCATCATTTCGCTATGACTAATAGTATCCCCGTTCTTAGTATATGTCTTAAACATATCATGACCTCTAGTTCGTGCGGCCTCTTGTATAGTGGAAAGAGTCGCTCCTTCAACAGAAATTAATCCTGTTGTTGCCCAAAACCCTAACCCTAGTCCTCCTGTAGCTGTGGCTGCAGGGATCATAACTGACATAGTAGGAGCAGCTTCAGCGGCAAATCCTGCTATTTGTTTTATACCGTTTATAAAGTCGTTATTAGAAAAAGACTCGCCTACTCCACTTTGAAATTGTAAAGTTTCTTCTCTTATTTTTTCTGCTTTTTCTCTTCTCTCTGAAACATTTTTAGCGCTTCCTCCAAAAAAATTATATACAGAGTTAATAAGATCTATACCTGCTGCTTCAAATTTGTCAGCTAAATAACCTGAGAACCGTGGTGCAACTCCAACTACATCACCGCTTTTCCAAGTTTCAAACCCGTCAAATTGTAAAAAGGGTGTATTCCCAACTGTCCCATCTCCCGACAAATCAATCATGCTTCTGTAATTCTCCAGCATGTACTGCTCCATATACTCTAAAGCCTTTTCATCCCCCTTTATATTGTCAGGCATGTTATTTCTTAAGGCATTAGCGGTAGAGTCAAGCAATGCTTGATTAAGAAACTTCTTAGCTGCTTTAGTTCTATCTTGCTCTATATCCTCAGGAGATCTTTGTATTGGAGGAAGGCTTACACCTCCTACACCGCCCTGAGATCCATAAGCATAGCTGTCTATCGTAGTTGCTACACCGCCTAAATGATCTTCTATGAACTGCTCGTTTTGAATAAGCTCAGCAGCTAAAGCGTCTACACCTTTAGGAACAGAAGTAAACCAGCTTTCATTATTTGATAGAAAGCTTTGGTATACCTCAGCTATGTTAGGGAGGTTATATTGCTGAACAGTGTTCGCTAGTTCAAGAAACCCTGCTTTTTGATATCCATCATAATACTCTGGAGTAATATGTAAGGACTCTCTATCTTCGGGAGAAGTTATATCCCATGTAGTGTTTGCTACAAGAGAAGCATCAGCTACAGGTCCAACCGAAGAAGTATCTGCTTGTCCGAGAAAAGGACTGATATTCGAAACAGAGGCCATATTCCCCGCCTCCGAACCTGAGGCCGAAGAGGATCCTTCGGTTTCGTCTTTTTTTTTTAAGTACTCTGTTGCGTCAATACCTTGAAAACGCAATCTAGATAAGATAGCGTCATCTGATACATTTTTAGCTCTTTCAGCAGCAATTAAAGCTTCTATTTCTTCTGGTTCCATATAATTTAGTTATGCGATTTTGAATAGAAAAGATTAAGAGAGTACCCTAAGTCTGGACTAACTGAATTTGGAAAGACCTTCCCTCTTACACCAAAGTAATCGTCTAGCTTAGTCCCAAGCTCTATAAGCTTAGCTCTATCGTCTATGAAATCAAGAGTAAAGACAAGATCGGGGGAACCCGTATCATAAGGTGAAGAAAGTAAAGGACTTTGAGCTTCGACATATCCATTACCAATAATTTCATTAGCTCCATCTGCATCTACACCTATGCTGAATAAAGGGTCTCCTAATGCAAAAGAAAAGTTACCTTCTACTGGTACGATATCTCTCCCTTCAGAGCTCGTTAAAGCCCCTGTAGTTCCTGTTTTATTTAACTTAACGCTTATTGTGTTATCACTGTTAAAGTAAACGTTGTCTATAGGCCCATCAACACCAGTTTGAGGTGAAAATTGACTTGAAGTAGCTCCGCTCATGTTTATAGAGAAGTTTCCAAGTACTTTAGGGAGACCTGTACCGCCAAAGGCTTCTACAAACTGACGTGTAACACCAGCCGTCCTTCTAGGGGGAAGACCTACCATTCTCCAACCAGGGGTCCCAGTGGTTAGTGCATTATTTTCAGCCACAAAAAAGATATCGTCAATTGTAGTTTCTGAGGTTAGATTACCGCCACCGAAAGTAGCATAATTCTGTGCCATTAATCTAGCATACCCTTGAACAAATCTATCTTGATTACCCGCATCAAATATGAGGTTCTCATTTTCAACCATTTCGTTTAAGTCATCCCATCCCCAAACATTATTTGGATTAGCAGTAGTCATTGAGTTGGCCACGGCTGCTAAAGCGTCTAAGCCTTCTGCTTCGGTAGCATCGGCTGGTATAAGTTTATCGTAATTAGAACCTCTTACTATTTCGTCAAATAGATTAGAATTTTGCATCAACTTGCGAAATCTATCATCAAGCTCTTCTAGTTGTGTTGAAGTGGCAACTGTATTGCCTTCTTCGTCTCTCTCAAAAGCTAATTCTGGTTGTAAATATTTAAAAGCGTTAGCTTCTTCTTTACTTAAATAGTCAGGGTTTTCCTTAAAGTATTCTTTGTACATTGCGTACCTAGCTGACTGTCCGTCTCTACTAGGAGATTCTAAAAGAGAAGTAGTTCTTGTTTCTGCAAAAATCTTATCCCACCCTAATCCAACTCTATCCCCTTTAACTAAAGGCTGTACATATTGTTTCCCTATATCCATTAAAGACATAGGTGACATTTCGGTAGCAAATTTATTTATATCATAAAGAGCGCTACTGTTATCGCCGTATATAGGTAATTCTGTTAAAGAAGTAGAGCCGCTTACGCCTTCCATTCCTGTAGGAGTGAAAACTTTCAGAACTGGTCTACCAGTAGTATAATCTATACCTCCATATTGCTGATAACCTCCGTCTGCATAAGATGAGTCTAACATCGAGCTTTTAGGAATACCCATAAAGCCATAATCAGCATACTCATCTAGAAACTCTAAGCCTTCAGCTGTAGGGTGAACTGTCATATCTACTGGTAACCCCTTAGAAAAAGCATCTAATTTTGCTGGGTTCTCTAAAAGATTTGTTAATTCGTTTCTTGCATTTGAAGCGGCAGGCTTCCCGTCTCTATTGTACTGTAAGCTATACAAGCTAGCATAAAAATCTTTAGCCTCCTGCGCCATACTCATTCCTCTTTGTACGCTATTTATAGGTTTTCCATCACGATCTACCAAGTTCTCTATTTGAGAATCAAAATCCGCCATATACTCGTACCAGAAAGGTCTAAGGGAGGGAGCAAGTTTCTCTCCCGTTAAACCAAAAACATCACTTGTTTTAAGTTGTATCTTAGCTCTTTGAGCGTCTAAAGCCTTTAATTGAGAGGCCATAGACTTTTGCTTTTGACTCTGAACAGCTAACGCTACCTCTGTGAGCTTCCCAAAGCCTTCTAATTGTAGCCCTGGGCCAGCGTATATCGGATTCTCTGCCATTATGCTACGTTGTTGTTAAACTGTTTAAGACCGTATACTTTAGCCATCGCTAGAACAGCATTTCTTGCCTCTGCTACAGTAGGGTTTTGCGGGTCTCGTATCTGAGCAAACGCATCCATCATACCTTGGTCTTGTTCGCTATTCGTTATAGCTAAGCCTTGCGCTGAGTTCTCATGTCTTTCTTGCCCTGTTGTTTTAGCTACAGTTTCTCCCGTTTCCGAGTCTACTATATCAAATTCTTGAGAGTCGTGGTCTTCCACTCCAGGGGTTACAAAACTACCACCTTCTGCTATCAGTTGTTGAATCGTGCCACCGTTAGCAAGCCCAGAGGGGTTCCCATATAAAATTCTACCTTGTCTTTCTTTAGCCTCTTGCTCTTCTTTATAATCTTCTATAGATTGCTCTACTCCACCAAAACCCCTCATTGAGAGACCTGCTACTCCACCACCTGCTAGCTTCTCAATAAATCCGCCATCTTTTCTTGGAAAAAGATCTTTACCAGTTGTATTCCAGGCATCTTCAAGCCCCTGCTCAGCGGTGCTTAAACCTAAAAGATCCATAGGCATGTTTAAAAGCCCGCTTGTCCCACCCATAATGTTTTGCGTCCCAGCATTAAAAGCAGCTGTACCTTCGGTCATATCTTGCCCGTAAAGCGCGGTCATCTGATCTTTTGCTTTCTCTTCTGCTTGTACTAAAGGTGATCGTGCTGTAGCTATATTTTGAGCTGTTAGTAAACCGCGTTCTTGAGTGTCTGATGCGATTTGATCTATACCTAAGGTCTGCATAAAACGAGGATCCCCAGACTTCTGAGCAGCAATTAATCCAGCTAAAGCGCTATCTGCCTTCTCATCACCCTGCTTTCCAGCTTGATTTGCTAAAGTTGCTTGCTCGTCAGAGAAAGAAGCTAAAGCATCACTAGCCCCTAAATTCCCTATAAAATCCTCTCGACCCTGCTCATATTTGGCCTCCCCTTTTTTTCTTTGGCTTATACCTATCCCAATATTAGCAAGGTTACCTAGAACCTGACCAGCCATCGCTACACCTCCTAGACTCATTTTACGTAGTTTCCTCATGTTTCCTTTTTACTTTGTGTTACAAATTTAATGAATTACTGCTTAACTTCCCCACTATGACTGTAATCAGTTGTCTCGAACTCAACGTTTAAGGCGAACAACTCAAAATCAGCTGAACCGAGAGTCACTACAGCATCAGCATATTGACCTTTTGGTGAATCCCCATTAACAGAACTAGGAGTTATAGCGTAAAGATATTCATTCCCACCAGAGGCTACATATGATATATCACCCCCTGATTGCTCTATAAGGAAGTACCCGTTCTTATAAAAAGGTGTTCCTAATTCTCCTGCAATAGAGAATAAGCTACCAAAAGACTGATAGTCCTCAAAAGATATATTAGGATCTGCAAAATTTGCATTAAGAGTTCCATCTGAGTAATAAGGATATAGAACTGATGTACCTGTAATATCAGAAGACTTTATAAGTTTAGCATCTGTAGATGTCGGTAGAAATCCGCCCTGTACGTTCACTCTAAAGGCCCATAAGGTACCTCCCCCTTCGTAAACAAACGGAGTGCCGTCAGAGGCCGTTAAAAGGCCTTCTACGGTGTTTGCTTCTACAACTTCCTCTATCCGACCTATAACTTTTACGTTACTTGCAGTAACTTTTTGTTCTCGCCCTATATGCCCATACAAGATACCGCCTTTTTCTTCTAGCGGTCCAATCTCAGTAGTTTTAAGTTGTTCGGGTTGAGAGGAGTTATTTACTTTAAAGATATTGTCCCCTGACATATTAGTAGTTCCTTCAAGGGAGAAGGTCTTATATATTTTATTAGAAGAAACTTTAGGGGAGGCAGCTCCGAAACCTTTTGAAGCGTGAGCGTTAAAGGTGACGGCTATACTTGACTGATAAGACTGATTGTAAAAATTGTTGTTAGTATCCCCAATACCATGAGCCCATAAGGTGTTAGACGATGACACAGATTCTTTCGGTGAGGAGAAAAGCATTTTATCAAGGTAGGCGTAGCAGTTACTTAAAAAAGAATACCTTGTTTTCCAAGAGTGTTTTTTATTATCAAAGGCTATAGTTGCGTTGCTATTCATTTTGAGTTTTATATTTTACTAGGTAGTGAGACCCACTCCCATCTGGGTATTCTACTTCCACTAAACTTCCATCAGGGTTTGTCTCGTAAGTATAAATTTTTCCTTCATTGGTTACATCCGTTCCAAATTGCGTAAGAAGAGCAAGCAAATCGGCTGTGCCTACATTCGCATCTATATTAAAATCAAAAGCAATACGTTGGAATTGCACACTGTCTAGAGAGGCTGGATATTGAATCTGAAAACCACCTTCCCAGTTCCCTGTCCCATAACTAAGCCTTTCAAATTCTTTCTTTACTCTATATAACTCATCCATAGTAATTCCATTTGCTTGGATATACTCAGTAAGATTAGCCGCTGAAGTAGTTGTGATTTCACCATCAACAACAAGAAGGTCTAAGATGTTTTGAGATAGGTAGCTAGGAGGAAAGTCTTCAGGTACCCCGTAAATGTTATTATTTTCTAAGTTTGCCTGGATAGTATCTATAGCGTTTTTAACCCCATTTAAACCCTCTTCAACAAGGCTTACAATATCAAGAGCAGATACAGTCCTGTTAGTAACTTCCTCATCTCCAGTAGAATAAGAGCCTTCAAATCCAAACGATGGGGAGGTAGAATGTTCTGAGAAAAGCTGCTGGAATGCCTTTAGGTTTACAAGAGCATTAGATACAGCAACTATAAGAGGGAAGTATCTATTTACAGCCTCATTCTCATTATTTTGATTTAACAGAATTTGAGTCGAAGAATCATAAGGGGCGTATCCTGCAATTAATAAAATTTCGTGGAGCTGGGTAAGCATCTCCATGTAATTACCGATACGGCCCTGTAAACTCTGATTAGTGGCAACGGAAATGCTTATACCAGATGTAAGCTCTGGAATTACACCATCATTAAAATCGGTTATTGATTGCGCATTTGGGAATCCATTCATCGCAAAGAATCCATTGCTGACAGCTGCATTCCAGGTAGTAACTAATTCATCTTGTAAAGTTGTTAAGGATAAATTTGCAGCGTTAGTGAGAGCATTGGCAGTAGCGACGTCGCTTTGAGCATTTGTGAGCTTATCTTGTATGTGGGTAATATAAGGGGCAATTCCAAAATAAGAATCTTGAGCAGTTTCTGTAGTAATGGCACCCATCTCCCAACCATAATCACCCTCATTTATAACAGCAAGAAGAGAATCTATAAAATTAGCAAGATCAGTATTAACTACTGTTAAAGCATTAATATAATCTGTAAAAGCTGGCTGAATTTTACTTGTAATACTTTCCTCTGTAAGAACTTCGTCGCTCTGTAAAATGCCGTCTCCGTCTGTATCTAATCCATCAAGACCTGACCCCTCCATGAAGGTTTTTAGATGATCAGGTAAATCCTCAGGAGGTAATATAAGTCCATCAGGACCCGTTAAAGAGGTCATAGAAAGTAAAACGTTTCTAAGTTGTTGAGCTAAACTGCTCTTTGTTTCGTCTAAATTGTTTACAGCTGTGATGACCTGATTAGCAAAAGAATTCGTTCCCCCTTCACCAAGAAGATCACTTATAGAAAGTGAGAGATTATAAATCGAGGCCATCCAGGAGTTATCCTGCACATCCACCCCTGTTACCGAGATAGAACTCCCATCACTTAACGTATGATTAGTAGCAGTAAGACCAGGGATAAGATTGGTTATTTCTGTTGTAGCAGTTGTTATTGCAATAAGAGAATCTTGTAAGCCTAGTTCGTCTAAAACTTCTTCAAAAGAAGAAACTAAAGACAAGAAGGAATTTGTAGAACCTATAAAGCTATCGTAAGTTAACCCGATTTTTTCTAACCCATAGATTAAATCGTCTTCTAATCCATTCACCACAGCTTCTTGTTCGGCTATAAGCCCTGTTATCACATTCGTATATTGAGCATAACTAAGGACTTGAACAGTCTCTCCATTAGGTAGTAGGACGTTTGTAATCACTGCACCATACAAATCTTCATTTGCAAAATCTGCTAAAAGGTCTGAAAAGGTAGTTTCTAAATCACTTAAAAGGTTTCCAGCATCTGCAAGATCTGATGTTAGTCCCGCATTAAGGCCTTCTAATTCTTCTATCTCGTCACTTGCATTAGCGAGATCGCTTTGAAGAAGAGCTACAGCAACATCGTTATTGCCATCAACAGCATCCTCATATATCACGTCTTCTATTACACCTTCGAATTCTGCAATAGAGGGAAGTTCTGGCGGTATATCTGCATCATCAGCTATCACATATGTAATATTATCGTTAATGACAGAGATAAGATACTCGTCTTTAAGAGGGTCATACCCTCCAACAACTCTTACTGGTCCTTGAGACTCGACGTTAGCCATAGCTCTAGAGAAGAGATCGTAGAAATAGGTTTTCATTCCTAATTCTGAAACTACAGCAATCCCTTGATTAGGGGAGTACATATACACCTCTTTATTTTTCTTGCTTGCGAAATATACTGAAGTTCCTGCTCTAACTACGCTTTCTGGATTTGTATCACACCCATAGTTTCCAGCATAAAATTTCTGAGTACCTAGAACTTTACCTGAAGCTATTAAACTTGTAGAGCCTCCCGCAGTAGCAAGGATATTCCTCTCTACAGGTATGGCGCTTACTTTGTTTTCTTGAATTACAAGAACAGAATCATACTCATTAAGTAAAGACATAATAGAACCGTACTCGTTAGGTAGGTCTTTATATGGTAAAACAGAAGGGTTAAATCTAGTAAAGCTATTAAATCTAGAAGAATAGTTATTTCTTTCGGAGAAAGTTACCGAAGCCTTATTTCTAGTTTCTGTAGCCTCGGAAAATATAATCTTTGGCTTCCCGTAGCTTTTACTGTTAGCCCCTGGAAAAAGGTCTATAAAAGAGTCGGTCTCTACAAAGTGGTTTCTAAATCTTGGGTGCTTACTATCGGTATCTAAAAGAGGGAGAAAAGAGTCACCGTCAAATCTAGGGGTATTAAGAGGAACCCTTCTCCAATAAACATCTCCATCTTCGATAATAATAGGGTTTGTCTGGTGGGACAAAGTTCCTAAAGCTGAGCTAGAAATATTATATTTCGGGCCTGTTTCGTGATATACTCTGGAATCTATATCTTGAATTTTTTTAGGTGAATATATTTCAACTAAAGTCCTATTGTTCCAGTAATTATAGAGGGTAGTCCCATTAAATTGACCGTTATCAAAAGACTCGTAGATATCCCAGTAAGAAAAATTAACAGCTAAGGCATTATTCTTTAATACAAGAAACTCACCTACTTTAGAAGGGTGAACTCCACCTTCTTCATTTTCAACATGATGGAAAAAATTTTCGGTAGTGCTAGAGGTCATAGTTTTAACTCCTAAAACTTCAAACTCATAGTTATGAGGGAATATTTCGGTTTCTCCATCTCCGCTTAAGTAAGATATAATCCTTAGTTTATCTCCTGGGGAATATGTATAAAGAGCTTTTCCCCCGTCTTTATTTACAGCTCCCCAAGCGTCTGAATACGAGACTTCGTTAACTCCCTGTAAGTTTGCAAGAGATACATATATAACACCACTCTCACTTTCTACAGAAACTTCATTGTCTGTAACGTTTACAAACGCTGGACCTGTAGTATATTGAATGAAATCCCCTATACTAGAGTTCCCACCATATACAATTTGATAAGAGCGAGCCCAAGAAGGAGGATCATGATTAAGCTGCATAGCTATTTGAACCCTACCTTTATTTCCCCCTCTAAGTGGCTCCATGTCTGAATATCCACCTACATATACGCTATCTAAAAAGTTTGCGTTCCCAGCCCTTCCTCTTTCATCATAATATACAATTCCAAAATCATGGGTGGCTGAAGTTTTAAAGCTTGCGTTTTGGTTTATAAGACCGCCGATAGAAACAAAAGAAGAAGAATATAATATCTCAACCCAGCTATGTTGTTTTTCAATACTGAGGTCATAATAACTAAAAGCTTCATCAAAAACAGGATCAAGATATGTTCCTGAGGATTTATAAAAAGCCCCTAACATTTTTTGCTCATGGTTTTGCATCTCCCCCATAAATGCAGCGCCACCGTTTATAGGTTTTAATGACTCTCCATCGACAAATGAGAGTTTAAATTTCTCGGAAGTAGATGGGAGAAGCAAGTCGCCTGTTACATCTGCGAAAAGAGCTGTATTAAAATCAACAGTCTCTTGTGCGTTACGTAAAATTTTTGGGGGTTCATTTGAAAGAGAAGAATTAGCTCGAAGGTAACCTACAGCCTTCTGCCGATTTTGCTCTGTATTGTGATCATAAGCATGGATATGCCCTGAAGTACTTTGAAGTATGTAAGCTTGAAAATTAATCTCACTATGATTTATAAAATACCAGTTTTTGCGGAGGGCAGAGGGATCGGACCACCCAGAATCAGGACCTGGAATTGACCTATAAGTTTCGGCTAAGTCACCGTCAATGTCATTTGGGTGATATACCTCCCAATGAGAGAGATCTAAGTCATATAAAGTCTTTTGGCCGCCGCCAATAGATGTAGAAGGGTTAGTTTTTCTTTCAAGAACGGGTATACATGTTCTGATTTCAATATTTTCTAAGCTTTGCACCTCTAAGGCTAAATAAGCGTCGTGATAGAAGCTATCCTCTTGAGGATATCGCGCATCCATAGTGGTATTCATGCTAACTAATCCAATTTTTACATCAGCTTTTGTTACAGCGATGTAGCCTACTGGAGAGTTGTGATGAAAGTCATTAAAAAAATCGTCAGTAGGATCAGGAGGACCATCCAAGACTTGCGGTACTTGACCTCCAAGAGCAGACACTAATTCATGCTTGCCTGATTCGGTATAACTCCAAGTCCAAGTTTGAGGCCCTTCACCAGCGGAAGGTCCGTTTAAGTCAAAACTATATTCAGAGGTTTTTTTAGGTATAGTTATCGCTGAGGCAAAAGGAGTCACAACCTCATTTACTTCAACCTCAGGCATTTCTCCTGAATCTGTCAAAAAATGAATTATAGCTTTTTTAATGTTATCTCTTGCTAGTTCACCAGTAAGAACAGTATAGTTAGTTTTAAACCTAAGGTTAAAATCGAGGGATCCACCTTTTATGATAAGAGGCGCTGCAGCAGAAGTGCCGTGAACTACAGGAGTAATTTCAGGATTATCGGGATCTTCAGGGTTAAAAGAGACCCATTCATTATATAAAGCTGAATCTACTGCTGCAACGGATTCATCTACGTGAAAGCCAACACCTCTGTTTGCACCAAACAAGACATCGCCGCTTTCAACAGACATACCCTCAGTATGAACTTGATATCCAGTTACATTTGCTTCTTCTTCAGTATCAAAAGATGACTCCCCATCAATCCAAACAGCATCTGCAGAACCCACTTGTTTATTGCCGTGGAAAGAATTTGTATAGTCGTATACAGTATAGTTATTATCTGGGTTAACAGCCCATTGCACATTTATAACAGAACCTATAGGAAGTTCCGCCCAGGGGACACCTCCTGTATCAATCTTATACCCAGCAACTTTCTGTTCTGCAAAAGCAGCTTCGGACCCGCCAACACTTTTTAAAGGTTGCATTAAAAAAGGTCGCACTTTAATAGTTAGGTCTGCGGCGCTTTGAAGAGCTTCTTTATATACAGGCACTCCTGTAGCATTACAATCTACACTGTCGAAGCCTTCTAGGTAATTAGCATACATCAACCTATTAGAAACAATTGCTTGAGCTCTAGCCTTTTTAGGTAACCCTGAAAAATGCATAGCAGTTTCTTCTTCCGAGATAGGATATAAAACTCTGTCGTTATAGAATAAATAATTTGTAGCTTCGGTAGGAGCTATCTCTTCAATGACTTTAAACCCCCCAGCATTTCCAAAACGAACTAAGAGACGAATTTTTTCTACCTCTTTAGTGATATTCTTAATCTCAGGTGCTGCAGCAGATTGTTTAGGGACGGTTAATAAACACACATTAACCCCAAGGCTAGCGACTGTATTCACTCCCTGCTGTAAATATTCTTTAGGTATAGCTAACTTAGAGTATGTGGATATAGGGCTGTCTACATCTCCTTTATATAAGAACTGATATGCAAACTGCATACCTGGAACTTTTTCAAAGTTAGATACTAGACGATCAGAATTTGTGCTAAATTCAAAAGTAATAGGCTCTAAAGGTGTTCTTGGACAGGCTTTTATTAAGTCATTAACGCTATATAAATCGTATCCATCAATATCGCTATTAGCCATAGCTTTGAAAACGTCTAGCTTTTTAGGCTCATTAATGTTGTCCGTAAAATATAAAACTACGCTTTTAGCCACTTCATATAGGGCGCCTGTAGAGTCTTCGTCAGAGGTGTCTTTATGTCCTATGTGAACTACATCCCCATCAACAAACCCTTGAGCAGGAAAAGCAAATCTAGAAGAAGTATAAACTTTAACATAGCTGTCAGCTGAAGAGCCTGGAAGTATACCGTCTCGGTCATAAGCCCAAACACCCATTTCATCAGGGTTTTCAGCCCACACAAAGAAGAAGATAAGGCCTAAAACATCATCCGTAACAGAACCTATAATTCTAGAAGTAGAGTCAAGCATAGAGCCTTCTACAGCCTTGTTACCAGCGGTTGGTTTTAACACTCCAAAATCTCCACCTGAAGTTAAATCTCCTGTGCTAGCGCTAGATTTATGATCGTCTCCAAATGTTATATTTAACGCATCAGCCATATCCGTATTTGGACGGTGCCTTGCATCTACAGAAGTGTTTAACCTCTGAGGTGTTACTTTATCTATAGCCATTAGTACTTAGGAGCTTGCATGAAGTTCTTACGAAGTACTTTTAAAGCTTCGTTTTTAGTAAAGTTTCCTAAACGAGCTTTAGCTTTTCTTCGCTCGTTATAGTATTCCGCTCTAGCTCTAGACTTCTCTCCTCCTGGAACGGTAGACTTTCTTTCACATAATTTATAATAGATGTAACTACGTATAGCTTCTTCAGCATATATATGTATAACAGGGTTAGTAGATCTAGCCTCGTCAGCTATATACTCTAAAACTATCTCTGAAGTAGAATTACCAGCGTCTATTTCTAATCTGTTTTGGTCTAAGTTAACTCTATACGATCCTGGAGCTTTCGCTCCTCCAGAGCCATAAAGCCTTCCTAACCCCCCTTGGAACATAAAGTTCTCAAAGACGTAAGAATCATTGTTAGAGCTAGTTGCTGATTTAGCGTTATCCCTGTCTAAGATTAGATTACTGTCGATATCTAAAGGCCCACTTGCACTATCGGTAGTTGAAATCGTGTCGTCTACATCTGGAGAATCAACACCTTCTGCAGTTGAATCTTGTAAGATCTGTCTAGAGTAGTTAATGTTTTTGTTTTGGTTAAATACTCGAACTATCCCGTCCGAACCAATAATACCAACCTTTATTAAATCTACATAATCATCAGGTAATATAACCGTGCCGTTGCTGTGTACATCTAGTTTAAGAGATTTTACTCTAGAGGTAACATCGAAACCGAATTCTCTTATACCTCTTAAAGCAAAGTTCCTGATAGCAGAATCTGAAGCGTTAGCTGTATAGTCGTCCCCATCTAAAGTAATAATATAATCGTTAATGAGTTGTCGAAGGGTGATATAATTCATCCCGTTTTGTGAAATGTCTTCGTATGCCATTATTCAGCTTTTTCTTCATTAACAGTAATCGTAGTAAGAAAGGTATCCCGAAGTCTTATACCTATCATTTTAGCTATCTCGATAATAAGTTCGTTTGAGTAGTGAGGAGCTAATTCAAAATGTCTGGAGTTAGCCATATCTGCCATGTTTGTAGCCCCTATTTGTATGTAAGCAGGTGTTAGAGTGGTCTCTACACTTCCATTTACGTTTATAGACCCAGGGATCCTGTAATACTTTAAGACAACTTCGTTAATGTCCGTAGGAAGGATCTCTATGTTGTGTGCTATAAGAGCAACAGGAAAAGCAGATGTTGGTGAAGACAAGTTACTATTCATTACTCTATCTGCATCTTCAGAATTATATATAAGCTCTAAAGGAGTTCTAACCCCAGTAACAGTATTATCTCTAATAGAAATAATCTTACCTAAGTTAGAAGGCTTCGCTAGAACAGAGATCGAATCATCAGATGGATCGTACATCACCGCGTCATCATCCTCAATATAATCAATCTCCGCGCTGGCATCACCAAGTACAGTTTCATATATAAAGTAAGACAAATCTTCTTCGACTTGCTTATATACCGACTTATCTCTAGAGTTGTCTACATTAGACCTTCTAAGCTTCTTAGAGAGCGCCAATTCAGTAAACATCTCATTATATACGTTTTGCTGAGCTATAGCCGCAAAGGTGCTGAAAACCTCAGGAGTAACGAAGCCTTTCTGGTCTTTGTTGCAAAGATCTCTAACCGTGTTATATATATCTATCACGTTAATCATACATGCAAATATACGGAAAAGAAAAGCCGCCTAAATAGGCGGCCTTATCTATGTATAGTAATAGAATAAGTCTTATCCGAGCTTATCTAATTTTTCTTCGATTAGTGAAAGAACGCTACTACCTTTCTCAGTAAGACAGAATCTAACCATAGTATTTACAGGGTCTTGTCCTACAGGAACGGAAACAATAAGAGAGTTTGAGTCAAACCAATACACTCCGCCAGCTTTCACGTTTAAGATCTGATACTCTTTAGCCTGATAGATTGATGCTCGACATGTAACCTCAGGGGAATCTAAAGAGGATAGAAGCTCTGCTGGTTTCGATTTAGCAATCTTTAGTAGATTAAATCTTATCTCTGAAGCTTGATCATTTATTCCGATTCCGAAATACATAGCTATAGGAAGAAGCTCTGTAATATCTCTGTCTCGAACAAGAGAAATAGCGTCATTAACTAAGAACTCTTTTTCTAATTCTTTTTGAGCATTTTGTCTTTTATCTACTTTTCTGAAAGTAGTTCCACCGTTAGCTATGTTTGCTGGGTGCATCTCTAAAAACTTTCTAAGATTAGGTTGTTCTTTAGGGACAAACATTTTTCCATCTCTGAAAGCTACAGACCTTTTTAAAGCATTCCCAGATTGTTCGTCCACATATATAGAGGGCTCATTAGGGCAAAATCTTATCTCACGAATAGAGTCTATTTCTTTATCGTAAATAGTAACTCCTTTTTGAGGTAACATAAAGACAATTCCGCCGCCTTTTATGATTTCAAACTCACAGTGATAAGCTTTTTCTTTTTGCTTTATCGTGCGTTTTTTTGCAGGTTTAGAAGGTGCTACTTCTTGAATTACAGCAGGCTTTTCAGCAACTGCTGGTTGTGGGCTCATAGGAGCCTTTTTTGTTTTTGTTTTTCCCATTATTGAAATTAAATTAAAAGTTAGTTATTATATATTATTTGCATTTATAGGGCTCGGATCGTAGAAAGCACTTAAATCTTTTGCCAGTTTTGTTGCGGCGTTTAAACCAATATCTTTATCTATCACTCCAAATCTTCCTATTGATCCATCAAAAGTGTTTACCGTTGAGTCTCCATATCCCCCTAAATTCTCTATAAGTAAGTCTCCGTCTGTAAGAAAGGATGTTTTATAGGTAAAAGTTGGATCGTCTCTTCTTGTTTTAGCTGGAATAAAAGAAATAATATTACCGTCCCGATTATGTAAAAACAAATTATAGTCTTTATCTCTGCGTATTACAAATACATCACATCGTCGAGTCTGCCCGTGATGGGATGTCCCCTGAGCATTAGCTTTAAGTTTATCGGGGAAAATAAAAGAATCTGTCCAGTCATCCTCTATTGAGGAAGAGGTTGCAGGTTGGCTTGAAACACCGCTATGTCTCATTGTAAATGAGCTAGATTGTACTTTACCTGTCGCGCCACCTGACAGTCTAGCTGAATCAACCTCAAGAATCTCTCCGCAAAACCCAACCGTCTCTCCTGCTGTGTCTCCAAATAAAGGCCTATATCCATCATTCTTGCTATGTATTACAAAGTATATAGTGTAATCTGATTTTACCGTAAAAGAGTTAGGAATAGTAAAAAAAGCAGATACGCTAAAGGTCATACTTGGTTTTCCTATTCTTGTGGTCACGTTAGTTGCTGACGAAGCTTTAACAGTCCCTGTAGAAGCTACAATACTATATGTATCTCCGCCAGAACCTGCATTTTTCCAACTAGATACAGTTGTATCGTCAGCGAAAGTGTCAACCCATTCATGGTTATAATCTATTATAGGCATGTTCTTATTAAAAGAAATACCTGCAATAACATTATTATGATCTCGTTCTTGAGATAAATTATCTTTTTGTGAATTACCTATATCAGAAGCGTTTTCTTTTAGGATTATTGTAACGTCGCTTTTATTTAAAACAGTTGATTTTTTAAAGGTTGATGATTTTTCTACTACATCGAACTTCATAACTTGTTCTGCAGTATCCCTAGAAATAAAGTTTATAATGTTTTCTATAAACGCCATCTCTTGTCCTTCCGTGCAGCTTACAGATACATTTGTCTTTTCTATAGACTCCCCAGAAAAAAGGCTTACGTCTTCATACATGCCAGAACCATTAAAGGTTATATTCACAAAGCCTTTCACCGCCGTTAAAAACGATACGTTATCTGTAGGTACGGCGAAGACACTGAGGCCTTCCCCCATATCAGACGAGTGAACACTAGCTTTATTAATCTCTTCTCTGCGAAATAAAAAGAATTTTTTCATTAGTGGTCTACGTCAAGGGTTATTGTGCATGAAAGAATGCTTGAGTGTAAAAACACATCATCTACATCATCACATACTACTATAGTTGGGGTATTGCCAAGGGAAATCTCATCACCTATAGCTTTCATGACCGCTTTCTCTCTATCAGCTGTAATCGTTAGCGTTACAATATCTAAGCTTATGGCCTGTCCAGTTCCTAGTGATCCTGGAGAAAACTTAAGTAGAAGTGTAGCGTCTGCCGCTACAGTCATAGCTATAAGATTGTCTGCAGGGTATGTAGCTGCATCATCTGCAGCATCTATAAACTGTAAGAATTTTTTCATTTTACTAAATTACACGCAAATATACACAGAAATAAAAGAGTAATAAAAAAGGCCCCAGAAGAGGCCTTTCTCGTGTAGTGTTGCTTACTTAAGCTTAAGCTGAAGTTGCTCCGCTGAATCCAAGTGGAGCCCATGCTTCACCGTTCCAGATTAACGTAATGTTTTCGTTAGATGCGTTTAAAGTAATAACGTCATTCTCTGCAAATACTGTAGTTGCTACTGTAATCGCTGCTAAGTTTGTACCATCAGCATCTTCAGCCCAAAGGACCATGATTTGACCTGGGATGTCACCATTAGCTAATGTAAAAGCATTTGAGCTACCAGATCCAATGTCAAATTTTACATAACTCGTAGTAATAGGGATAGCCCCATCATCCGACTCAGTTAACGTTATCGCGGCTCCCTTTAAGTAAAGAGGGAAAACGTGATTTTCTCTAGTTGTGTTTGCTACTGCCATATTTTCTATATGTTTTGTAGTTTAAGGGAGAAAGAAGAACCAAAGCCTTCCTCCTCCCGTCAACTTAGTTAATATTATCCTTTAATAAGGACGTGTTGGTTCGCAGCACGAGTCACAAGAGCAACTTCAGAGCGGTAGTGGAACGTAGCAACGTCACGACCAGCATCTCCGTTATTGTTATGCCCCATAACTCCACCTCCAGTTACCCAGTGATCTAAGTCACGAGAGTATCCTCCAGCTTCTTTATGGTACATCGCTAAAGCAGGTGACTTAATTCCTGTACGAGCGTCAGCTACCTGAGACATAGGAACCATAGCTCCCTGTAGGTAATTAGATGCTCCAAGAAGAGTTGGATCGTTTAACAGTTTCCAGTCATGCTTGTGGAATGTATATCCTCCACGAGTGAAAGATTTAAAACCAAGGTTTACAGCCATATCAGCATCGTTGTTAAACGCTCCGAATTGACCAGCTAAACCAGCAGTAACTTGAGTTGCAACTCCTCCAGCTAACATATCGTCGATAGCTAAATCTTGCGTTCTGTTTACGTACATAGCATACTCAGATGGTGCACCGTTCTTATCAAGCTCCATAATGATATTATCGAACTCGGCAAAAGAATCTAGTGGATTTGAGTTTGCGTTAGAAACTATAATACCTCTTTGCTCAACAGCAGAGACGTAACCTTCAGAACCAACTCCTGTTTCAACCCCTGCATTTACTGCATGAGCTCCAACGTTTGTTATAACGTCAGCAGCGATTCCTGTTTCAGCAAAAAGCAACATCATCTCACGACGGTCTTCAAAACGCTTACGTGCGTCTTGCTCACCTTTCATGTACCAGCGGTATTCTCCACCTCCGATATCTACCCATCCAATATTTGTTGCTTGAGATCCGTTCACTTGGAAGCGGTCTTTAACAATCATAAATGGATTTTTACGTTTTACCGCATCAGTATCAGTGAAGTGAGAAGGTTGCTCTTGTCCTTGACCGTATAAGTTTCCTAAAACAATCCAGTCTCTAGTAGAAGTAGCATTAGCTACTGCAGCTTCTCCGTCTAAAGAAGCTACTACTGCTTCTGTAGCTGCTGTAGGATCTGCATCATCTAGACTTAGAACAATGTAACGTCTTCCGTCAGCAGTGTCCATTAATACATCGTTAGCACCAAAAGGACATCCGTCAGTACTGAGCGCAGTCCATACTATAGTACATTGATCTACATCTTTTGATTTAGTCTGAGTTACAGAAACTTTTCTGTGACGACGACCTTCTTCAAAGTAATGAATTTCATCATTAGTTCCACCAGCTTGTATTGCGCCAGTTAGTTTTAAAAAGCCAGTGATACCTTGTTCACCGTAAGTTTTAACAAGCTCTGGAAGAACAAAATCTTTATTCTGCTTTAGAAGAGTGTTTAAGGTAGTATATGACTCAGGGGTTAACCTGAGGTTCGCTGGGGAGGCATCGACGCCCTCTGCAGCTGCAGCTATATCAGCCATATTTTCTTAATATTTATATTTTAACAGTAAGCTTAGAGGAATCTCCTCTAAGTATATTTCGTACTTGCTCGGCTAGTTTATTTGTTTGTTCGCCTTGCACAGTACTTTGTGGAGCTTGAGTAGAAACATTAGCCGCTGACTGAACTACATTTTTTTGACCATCGCTAAGGCCTTGTCTATATGTAGACGAGACGATAGAATCAATGTTGTCAATAATAGCTCGGTGAGAGTTTAACGAATCATAATCCCAACTTCCGTCAGACTGAACATAAGAATCAAAGTAATTATCTAATTTAGAATTCCTGTTGATTAAGTCCTGTCTGTATCGGTCATCCAAACCGAAAGTAAATGTCTTCTCATTACCTAGATCAAATTCTAGTCCTGTAAGAGCAGACGTTTCGGCCTTCATATTTGAAAGCCATTGCTCGTTTACGAAGCCTTGTGCTGTTGCCTCTTTAGGTTCAGGTGCGGCATATCTCATGCGCGTTTCCTCTATCCTAGATTTAGCCTCTGCAGCGTCCACCTTTGCTTGAAGGGCAGTCACTTTTACTTCTTCTTCAGAACTTGCACTTGGATCTAAGTTGTACTTATTCTGAATGAGCGTTGTAACTTCCTCTGATGATAAAGTTGGGTATTGGATAGCCATATCTACTTTCAGGGTCGTTATATCATCCATCTCAGATGTATTTAACGACTGATAAGTAAACCATTCCTGAGGAGACCTTCCAGTTTCCGTCACGAATTTAGATATTGCTTCCACCCTTTCATCAATAGGGGAGGTTACATTTGTCAAGTCATCTAAAGATAGCACCTCTCTCCCTAGCCTTTCGCTAAGGTATGTAGAGATAGCCCCATCTATTTGATCTTGACTATATTGTTCGTTACCAGAAGAATCCGTTGTAGGCTCTTGCTGGTCAGTTCCTTTTAATACTTTCGTCCCGCCTGTAACCAATTGGTCTATAGGGGTTTCAGTAGTTTCTGTAGCTGCTGGAGCTTCAGTAGTTTCAGTAGCTACAGGTTCTCCTTGCGGTTCCGAACTAGGTTCTGGTGTAACCGCTTCAGATTGTTCTACCTGCGGAGTAGAAGTTTCTTGTGCCTCTACTTGAGGTTCAGGTGCTACTTGTGTTTCTGCTTGAGGCTCTGTATTCATAGAGACGGCAAGCTCTTCAGGAGTATTAAACACTTTAAATTCTCCGATTTTATCAACTGTATTTTCCATTATTATTTAATTTATTAATTTATATTTTACGCAGCTGGTCCGAGGTAACAGATATATCCTCCTCCAGTGCTAGACGAAGCTGTTACAGCTGTCCATCTCCCGTAAATAGTAACCCCTTGTGGGAAAGTATTTGAGACGGCTACTGCCACTTGATTTGTTCCCGCTCCAAAAGGAGTCGTAGTCCCAAAGAATTGAGCTGGGTCTTCTTGAGTCAGCACTGTAAAGTTAGTATCTGACAGACAGGTTATAGATACAACCACCTTTCCGCTTGGTGGAGTATATGCACTCCCGTCATCTACGAGAGCGCTACCGTGCTGACCAAAGGCCGCCTGGTTTGCCATTCCTGTATTTGCTAATGTTGCCATATTTGTGTATTATTTGTGTACAAAGGTAGTTATTTATTAAGTTTCTTTTTTAGAGTCCTTCCTCTTTATATCTTATAGTATTCGTAGTCCAACCCCATAAACCCGTGAACCCCATCTCCAGAGACATCCACAGCTTTATCAGCCCATCCATCAGGGTGTGTAACAGGCTCTTGCCCAGTGACTTCCCCATCTACAATAATATCTGCCCCGACAAGGCCTTTCCATAAGACATCTACATGATATCCGCTAGACAGTACTGGAGCGGTAGTTTCTTCTCCCGCCTCGTTATACTCTCCTGGAGTAGTGACTATATTCCCTAACCTAACTATGGTATGTCCGTGGGTTGGGTAGCTGTTGCCTTCTTCGTCTGTTCCTACACCTAAAGCTTCTATAGCAGTATCTGCTTGAGCTTTGTTTGTGAATTCGTATTTACCTATTTTTTTCATATTCTCAACTTGTTATAAGTTCTAATTCTGCATCGCTTAAAGCTTCTTTGTATACTCTTAGTGATTTTATTTTACCATAAAAAGGTGAACCAGTTCCACCAGAGTTAGCGTTTAATTCCGTCATAGTTCCCGCGGTTAGAGCTTCATCTCTTGAATCTACTGATCGCTCCACTCCGTTTATCCAAAGAGCAAACTCAGTGGCTTTGTATTTAAAAGCCATTTTGTTAAAATTAGTAATGTCAAGAGCAGTAGAATAAGTCAGATTTATATCGTTACCTGAATTGTTAGTATGAAATCCTCTCATTTCATCTGCGTCGTTATTGAACCCCCAGAATATACGATGCGTGGTGGAGGTGTCTGCAGGACTTAAACTAAATAACTCAAATGACCCTGAGTCACTTGTTAAAGCGGCTATATCAGCATACACGACCCCTGATACGCTATCAAAATCTGCTGCAACTCCAGCGCTATTACAAGTCTCCGTAGCTCGCGTTACTGCAACCCCGTGTGTTGGGATATACGATGTTGGGTAAGCGCTTTCTACAAACTGAGCGCCCCAAACAAACACGGAGGTCGTAGCGCTTTCGTTTACTCTATCTATATCTACCTCGAAACTACCAGTAGTAGCATCTGTTGTAAAAGAAAACCCAATTCTATACCACCCGTTACCATAATCCTCTAATATCTCACTCGTCCTGGTCCCGCTATTATGCGAACTCGAATAAGCTAAAGAATTATCACTCCAGTCATAAGCTCTTCTAAATAAAGTGCCTGAGGTTCTGAATCCCACTGTAGTCCTTCCTCCATTTACTAAATCATCGTTTTTCACAAATACGCTAATAGAATAAACAGTGCTGTCACTAACAGATACGCTATTAACTTTTATTCTATCATTACCATCATTCCCTTCTTTCGTTACTCTACTTGCGCCTTGAGTGCCTTTAGGACTTGTAGTTATATTATCGGTTACAGTTGTATTTGACGCGGTAAATTGAGTAAGTTTTTCGCTATATGGTATTAAATTTGTACTCGCTGGTTCTAAAAGCAAATGCCCTTCAGGATTGTTTAAGAAGTCTATTCGTGGGATGTCACCTACTATATCTGATATTTGTTTAACTGAGATGCTGCTTATAGTTACATAGTCGGTTGTTGAAGCTGAAGCAGAGGCATCAAGATTAAAATACCAAGCGTCGTTATCCGCGTCCCTTGTATAATAAAACGTATGAGTTCCTACCCCTTGTTTGGGCAAAGCGTTATAAGTATCTCCATCATAATATTGTATAACTGTTCCCGCAGAAAATGAAGTCGCTTGTATAGTGTACGTTACTTTATAAGACTTTCCATCTTCAGTAATTGAATTTTGCCTCAGTCGATTATATTGGTCTGTATTTATACTTGTTATAGTAAGACCGTTCTCATTATAACTATCAATAGCTCCATCCATCGAAGCCCAATCCTCGCCGAGTTCTTCAACGGATACGTCTTTAACTGAACCAATAAAGGAATCCTCACTGTCAATTCTTATTCTATCCGTTGAAGTTGCAACTATGTACTCAGTTTTAATTCCTATCGTTGTATGCCCTTCTCCATTAACACTACCCATTTTAAAAAGTACTCTGCCTCGAGTTAATGAAACAACCTCAAACGTTACTTTATAAGACTTACCTATAACTGGCAACCAAACACTTTGATTAATGTCAGCATTACTTGTTCCGTCTGCTTCTGCTACTCCTGAAACAGTATTAATATTCCAATTAGAATTTACATTCCAAGATGTAGCACTTGAAAAATCTCCATTTACTACAAGCTCACTTCCCGTTGCACTAAAATCTCCATTCTGGACTAACTCAGTGGAAGCGTCTGACATCTGCTTGATTAACCCATCTCTACCCACGTATGTAGCGTCAGTACCTCTAGTTACAGTAAACTCTGTATTAAGGTATTTATCCCCAACTTGCTTATGAGCTAAGAGCTTACCTTCTTTGGTAGCCCAATTTCCATCCCCTAATTTTACTACTGCTTCCGCCATTATTGTACTGTATATCCATTAGCGGTTGCTAACTCACCGAAATTATTATAACTGTCACCCGTTAAAGCTTCTAATTCATCATCTGTCAAGATCTCATCAAAATAGGCTAAGCACTTTATCTTACCCTTCCATGCGGAACCACCACCACCACTATCAAAATTTATCTCGGAAAACGTGTCAGCACTCCATAAGGGATCTGTGCTTGTGTCTGTGGCTATTTGATCGCCATCAACATACCAAGCCCAGTCATCATCTTTGTACCTAAAGGCCACCTTTTTAAAAGTGGATAACTGAGCTGATGTGTACGCGCTACTGGACGAAAGACTGAGGTTAGGTACAATATCGTCAGCGTGGCCTTTTCGACTACCAACAGAAAATTTACCATTGGTGTCGAGGGCGATCCAAGCTCTATTAGCAGTGGTGCCATCGCTAATAGCTATAGCTTTCCAAGTAGAAGTTATAGGTTCGCCAAATATTGAAGCTACCTCTATATACAGAGCGCCTTCAGTACTATCTATAAGAGATGTATTCCCAGATCCCGCCATAGTCTCTTCACTTCGTGTTACCGAAGCACCTGTATGGGTTGGGATGTATGAAGTTGGGTAAGCGCCTAGTTCAGTTTGAGCTCCCCATATATACACACCTGTACCATCTGCATCGAAGGAGATGTCCTCATCTGCCTCAGCTAAATAAACCTTCAAATAGGAGGTGGTTGTAGAACCTATATCGCCTGTTACCGAACATCTATACCATCCGTTGCCGTAGTCCTCTATAGTAGACGAAACATAAGTGGCGTTAGTCCCAGTGTCTTGAGTTTGACCTATTGCACCGTTATCTAAGTCAAAATAAGCGTAGATATATACACTAGTGGAAGCATCTTGAAACATTAATCTAATCCAATCTTGTGTGCTCTTTTTTGCAAAAATACTCACCGTGTAGGTTTCATCTGCTACAGTGGTGAAAGACGCTGTTCTAATGTTGTGCGTGTTATCAGAATCATCTGCGGCCAAGAATACCGTTGTGGCTGTGCCATCTGGCGCTGTGATACTAGGCGCTATTGCAGAGGTTGAGCGAGTCCTGTTCCATCCTGAGGTATTCTCTGAATAAGGAACTAAATTTGTCCTTTCTGGCTCAAGCAATATATGCCCGTTCAACCCGTCTTTATCGTAACTTATCCTTGGGATATCTAGGTCGTCTGCTAGGGTTATATCTTTTAAAGAAACATTACTAAGTTCTATATAATCAGTGGCTTCCCCAGCGCCACTGCCAGCGGCTATAAGATTAAATATAACACCCGTTACCCCAATCGTAGCGGTTTTAAAATAAGTAACGTGAGTTCCAAGAGTAGTCTCCAGAGCAACACCATAACTATCGCCATCCCAAAGCGTAAATGAATCAATGTCACCATCGGGATCAGAAAACCCTGAAACAGTATACTCTAGTCTATATGTTTTACCAGTAACTAAAGTGTGCCCAATATTTTGAACCCTATGCAGCGAATAGGATGCCTCGTTTACAGTTGTTATTCGTAACCCATTTTCAGTGATGCTCATCTGACCCGTCGGGGTGGAATAATCTGCCCACCTATCGTTTGGGTCGAGTTTTTCTATAGATAGATCTTTAATTTCGTAAAATGCTCCAGTAGGGATCTTTTCATCAGGGCAAAAAATAAGAGCCATCTTTCTGTCATCCCCGTAAACTGGATCATTTATAGCCGTACATCTAAAATATATATCCGCCTCTACCCACTCTCCAGCATTAAGGCTGTGATATTGAGGTGAGATTTGATCATGCCCCCCATAAGTTGTTTCTATAGCAACCTTGAAATCAGATTGAGCTACCGAGCATCTAAATTTAGCTCTAAAGCGGAAGGATTTACCTACTTCAAGTATACCACCACCCTCCTCACCTATATATTGATATATCCTTTGGTGCCAAGTTTGGTCTGTAAACTGCTTCGTTATGGTACATCTAATACCCCCTTCTATAGCTTCAAACTTTTTTAAACCATCATCGTAAGCACTCTCTTTCCACTCAGCAAATTGTAATCCGCCATCCAAACCAGTTTGTGAAGCAGGAGAAGAGTCAGAGAAATCTGCGTTAGGTAGTATATTGCTTGATATATCACTAAAATCCCCGTTTAAAATAAGTTCACTTTCCCCAACTACATCCTGCATATCTTGCAATAACCCGTCTGGTCCTACGCGCATAGCGCTGGAGTCGCGGGAGAAGGTAAAGTCTGAGGATGTGTCTTGGACTAGTAGATCTGTAATCTCCAAGTATTCCTCCGCTGATCCCGTGCCTTGATACATCCGCAAAGTCTGTGGCGAAGTATCCGTGCGTACAAAAAATTCATACTCTTGAAAATCAGTATCTAAGATAGGATTTGTATCTACAGAATTATCTATGTCAGTTAATGATCCTACTGAGAGGAAAGCCGCGGCTCTAGTTCCCCTTGCTTTGAATGTAACTCTGTACTGAGCGCCAGCCTCGTTCAAAAGAGTTGTACCCCTCTTGAGCCCGACTCCTGTAGTACCATTGTATGTTATTCTTAAGACATTATCAGCACTAACGTGCGTTATGAGTTGTCCTGCATCATCAGTATTCCAAGGCAACCCAGTAGTATTCGTAGTAAAGTCCTCGCTGTGAGTAACTGTTGGTTCAGATTTTACAGACCGCATCTTCCCGTCACTATAGCTCGTAGGAGTTAATAGTATAGAAGCCTTATCTAGGATATCCCCTTTAGAGATGTCTATAATAGTATCTCTAGAATCTTTACGATTTTCCGTATAGGTAGATCTACCGCCTAAAGCGCCTAGCAGACGTCCTATAGCAGACTGTACCGCTGTAGATGCGGTTAAAAATGATGATAAACCTAGCATTCGTAGCGCTCAGCCATGATTTTATATTGTTAAGAAAGTGTTACCGCAGAGCTGTCTAATCCGAATACTGCGTAATCTACTAAAGAGTCAACTCTAGTGGAATAAACCTTGTATGTCTTATCCACTGCAACGGGGATAAAACAAAATTCACCCCCAGCTATTTTAGCAACCAAAGCGGTAGAATCCGTATGATTATAAACATATACGTAATTTTCCTTTTCCTTCTCTAGATTCTTTACATATAGGTAACCAGAAACAAGCTTGTCATCTGCTTTATATACAACAAGTGCATTATCATGTATAGTTGTTTTTAAAACTTTAGCTCTAACTAAAACCCCAGAATCTGCCGTAACAGAAGAACTGGCAACCACATTTACGGGGCTGGATAATACAGAATTACTGCTTAAAGTGAAACCTATTTTTAAGCTTCCCATTATGCTTCAAAGACTAGCATATACTCAATAGTAAACGTAGTGCTTATGCTAGGAGTAATTTTAATATCATTAGTGTCTGCACTCGCAGACCAAGGTAGAAAACACCAATCACCAGCATAAAGCCTTCCTATTTCTTCCGAGTTGATTGAAAGAGTGCAGTATTCCGAAGAAACAGTGCTTGTGTTTTTAATATAAACTTTGTGTGCTTTTGCAGCTGTATAATCTGCTCCGTCAAATAAAACATATGCTGAATCAGATAAAGTTGTTTTCCTCCCTACTCCAGTAGTTTGGTCTAATCCAGTTACGCCACCTTGTTTTGTTAGGGTAGCCGAAGTGGAAAGTGAAAGAGCGTCACCCGTTAGGTCAGAGCTCGAAAGTGTTAATGTTGCAGTTGTTGTTGCCATCTTAATGGTAGTTGATAATTATTTATATGTGCAAATATAGTTATTTATGACTGACTAATTTAAACTCCGCTGACTCTAGTGAACCTTTATGAGGTTCATACTCCCCTTTCATCAAAAAGTACCTTCCTCGATCTTCCATCCAATGGTAGCCCTTGGGAGGGGCTACTTTTATTTTCCTGTTAGAAACGTTAAGCTCCCCGCCTTTATTTTTCTTTATAACTTCCATTATGATGCTATTACAGCACTTGACACAGTATATCTATCAGCCCAATCCATTAATAAAACTATTGTAACAAAAGTATTTGAACTACCCGTAACGTCAGCATCGGCTTGAATGGATATCTTCATTGCCTCACCTTTTGCTATGGAAGCCCCGTCAAATAAAAAATGTACAACATCGTTGTCATCTGTGGTGGTCACGGCAACTGTTTCTGCTTCTACTGACGCTTTAGTTCCTGATCCTATAGGATCTTTCCATACAGTCATAGTTAGATTTCCATCAGAGCCTGATAAAGAGCTAAATCTCATCTGAGCGCTTAAAACTGTTACGGCACACGGCGCTACCCAATCGGTGTATGCGTTTCCTTCTGTTGTGTATTCATTTGGAGGGCCATTTAAAGGAAGGTAATGAAGAGTTGTACTAATATCATCAAAATACCCACATGATATATAACTAAATGTTTTAGACGTAAAAACCCCATCAGTATCAATTTTTGCGGCCACAGCGTTATTCTGACCAAATAATACATTTTTATCCTCTGAGGAGTTAATAATCAAATCGCCATCAGCAGAGCCCGTCATTATGTTATCAACAGAATCCGACACACCGATGGTAACTGTATTTTCGTCATTTTGAAGGCGAATCTGAGGGGTGATTTCATCATCAGTCCCTATGTGTAATCGATCTACGCCAAAAGTAAGATTAGCTTCAGATGTTAAAGCACCCGTCGCGTTTCCTGTTAATATCTGGTTAGCGCCAACTGTTGTCAACCCTGTGCCTCCGTTAGCCACGGTTACTGTGTCTGTTAAAGTAGATCCTGCTGCTGGTACTGTTATAGGTCCTGAACCATCGAAATTAACTCCGTTGATAGCTCTTGGTGTTGCAAGAGTTGTTGCGTCTGCAGCTAAAGTTGCAGTAGCGGCGTTTCCAGTTGTATCTTGGTTTAAAGTCTCTACAGCTAAAACTAAAGTTCCGTCCCCTGTAGTTGCCGCTAACCCAGATCCAGCTAAGTTGGATGCAGCTACTGCAGCTGGAGTCGCTCCACCGACAATTATATTACCGTTAGAAGTAAGATCTACAGCGTTTATAGATCCAGCCCCGTTTCCAATTAAAACTCCACCACTTGTATGAGAGGCTACTCCCGTTCCTCCTTTCGTAACAGGTAATGATCCAGCCGTTTGAGGATCCGATAAATTTACCTGTAACTCCCCAGAATTTATAGTAAGGCCTCCTTGATATTTTAAATCAGCTGTTAAAGAAGTTCCAGTAAGATCTAATCCGTCCCCCGCAGTAAAAGAGGTCCCATCTGCGCCATCTGCGCCTGCTGGACCCGTAGGACCTGCAACCGTAGAGTCTGCCCCTGTATCTCCTTTAGGTCCTTTTGACGTAACGGAGATAGAAGAATTAGTTGGGGTAGTTACCGTAACAGATATACCGCTAGTTGTTGTTATTTCTACACTCATATAGATTTAGATATATCCTCATTAACAATAAAGGATCCTCTTAAGACGGTTGTATGCGTGTCTACTCCAGAAGAAGTCGGGAGGACGTACTGTAAATCATAAGTGTATTTACCTGGTTTTATACCCCTCATAGTAGCTGCCGTAGCTGTTATAGTTACGTTTCCGCTATCATCTAGAACGAAGGCCTCGAAAGTATTATCCACCTTCTTACCAAGATTTGTGCTGCCTAAAACAGGATCTTTTGATTTCTTAGAATGCCCCCAAACTTGCATTAAAAAAGAATAGTTATCAGTTACTAACTGTAAAGCCGTTCCTGAAGAATCCTTCATGGTTACGGTTAAGGAAAACGTGTCTCCTTGTCTGCACGTAATATCTAATCTCTCCGAGACGTCTAAATTAACTCGATTTGCCATTATTTCGTATTGCTATTAAGTAGTGTTTGTAGGTAAGAAGCAGGATTCTCATCAAGTTCTTTTCTTTCGCCTTTCCTTTGGGATACAAGCTTTGACTGCTCTACAGCTTGCTTAGAAACTCTTTGATCTTTTCTATCCTCTTTCATAACTTCAAGCTTTTGCTTAAACTCCTTATCATCTTCTTTAAACCCTAAAGTAGCTGTAGCTCTTATTGTCTCTATCTCTTTATCGAACTCGTGTTGCATCTGCGCCAACTGAGCCTCTAATTGAGCCTTCAATTGAAGCTTCTGAGCATCAATTTGAGCCGCCATCTGCACCTCCTGTTGTTTAATTTGAGCAGCTTGCATTTGTGTCTGTTGCTGTAATTGAGCTTGTTGTTGCTGCTGCTGAGCAAGCATTTGCTGTTGCTCTTGCTTTCTCTTTTGCCTACGGACAACAAGAAGCCTTTCTGCTTGGTCTATATCCCGTAAGGATCTAATTGCCATAGAGTCTTCAAGATCTATTTCCTTCTGACCTAAAGCTATTTGTATGTTTTGCTCTAAGAAGGCCTTGTCTTTATCCTCCATATCTTTCTGAACCTGAACCCCGAAGTTATACATCGGTAAACTACCAAAACTAGTCAGAACCCCCATGTTAGTCTTACCAATAGCGTTTCTATAAACCTCAGCTATAACTGAATCAGAAGGTAATATTTGTATGCACTTTATAGCATCGCTACAAACCTTCTTGTACAGAATCATTGCCGCATTAGTTATATCATAAGTAGCGTTATTAGAGGCTGCTATTGCTTGCTCTCTAACCCCCACTAAAGCTTCTCCTTTAGGCGAGCTAGCATCAACGACTTCATTAATCCCTGTTGTATCTCTTATAAGTCTTATATAGTGGTTGTATAAATTTATAAGTTCATTTATATTTCTAATACTATTCCCAATCTCCCTAATAGGAGGATTCTGAAAACCACCTTCAGGGTTTTTACTCCTGTAGTAAAAGACTCCCGTTTGCTCGTAAATATCATGAAGCTCTAACGGCTGCATCTCCCCACCTTTACCTAACTGAACGTTCTCTAATCCCTCTATATCTATGATTAATCCATCAGGTTTTGCTTTAGCAATAGCCTGTTGAATCTTTAAATGAGTAAGTTGTAACATATCTGCAAATCCTACACAGCTGTCTACCATAGACTTAGGCATCATGTCTAAAAGATTTGTTGCTACTACAGAGTAGGATAACGTTGCTTTACTTATATCATATATATTCTTAGGTACGTTTGTTTCTCTCCCATACCCAAAAATCTTATCTGTCCCTATTACGTGGAAGCCTTTATATACATTAACTACATCTAGTCTATGTGGAGTTCTTTGAAAGACACCCCCTGATTTTTCTTTATATGAGTATCCTTCATTAAAGAAATTAGAATTTCCGTATTGATTTTCTTTCTCTTCGAAGATTAAAACATCTGTCGAAAGGAATTCAAACTCTAAAACATCTACAATATTCTCATCATAGTCATAAATTGTAGATCCTCTGCTAGAGTCATATTTAGATCCAAAAGAACTAGAAGAGCTAGTTTTCTTTGCTATCTCTTTAAAATCGTCTTCTATTAATTCCTCCCCTGCCAAGCGCCTTAACTCTTGTATAGGCATGCTTTTTACATGACCCCCATAAGTGAGGTCTGTAAACCCAGGATCTTCCGAATGACTATGTACAAAATCTTTCGGGTCTATGTATTTAGTGGTAATCCCATAGCTAGGATCGTTTGTTCTTTTTATTACTGCGAGTCCTATAGAAGCTAAATCTTGTACAGCACGTCTGAATGTATTGTCGTTAAAGTTACTCCATGAAAGAGTCATATCTATCGCTATCTGAGCAGCTATCTCAGCGTCGCTTTTTATATTGTTATTCAAGAAAATCTCAGCTTCAGCTTCGTTATCTGGTAATTCCTCAACGTTAAAACTGAATTGAGCTCCAGTTTCTTGCTGCAGCTCCATTAGTTGCTTTTTCATAGCAGTCCTAATTTCCAATTTCGTTTTTTCTCTATTCTTTTCAGAAGAAGATAAAGGGTCTATAGCCTCTAAATTAGGGTATGGATTCCTTGATAATATTTTATTTACAACAATCCTTACAAATTTAGGGAGGATAGGGACGGGAGTGTAATCTATATTCATAAGACTCCCATCAGCCCCATTTGGACTTAAGTTGTTCAGAAGCTTTTTATATATATTTGTGTCCTGTGTCCCGTTAGCATACTTTCTATTCCGCTCAAAAACAGATAGTCTTTTTGAGAAAATAGAATCTGCGTTGCTTTTACGACCCCATTGCGACTCTATAGCCTTTGCGTACTGCAAGCCATAAGCTTTTTTCGCCTTTTCTTCCTGAGGCGCGAGTGGATCAGGAAAGCTCTTTGAGCCGCTGTGTTTATTCATGTCTTCTTATATAGGTGCAAATATACAAAATTAACCAAAAACTTCGTATCGTCTAAAGAACTTACGGTCTAGGTTAGTCTCTTTTTTCTTTTTAACTCTTTTTTGTGCGGCTAGCAAGGCTAAACCAGAACTTATAGTTAAGTCAAACTTAGTTCTATTATCTATTTGATATCCAATCCAATCCTCTAAAGTTTTATTAAAATACATATTTCCAACCTCCCCAGTCTCTTGATTCAATCCTACATGATTATGTATATAAGATTCTATTGCGTGAGCGTGAGACTGAATTACATCTTGAGAGTTAGAAGGTATCCCTTTTGTTTTTACTTTAACCTTTGCAGAACTTGATGTTAAATGCTGAGGTCTGTCCATAAGGTACCCGTCATATCCTCTAGATTCAAAGTACCTGGCTATACCATATTTATTATTCTCTATTAGTATTGGGTAACCGTAAAAGACAGCGGCCATTAAAACATCCTCATAAAAGATCTTAGCTAGAGGCGGCCTTGAAGCATACTCTAAGACAAACATATTTGACGGATGTTCAATATGAAACTTGTTGTATAGATGTAGAGCCCCTTTAGACCCTCGTCCATCTACCGTAGCGTCAAGATCATAAGAGTCAACTCCCCCACACCCCATATCAATATTTGGGGCAACTCTTTTACTATTCTTGAAAGCTTTTTTATTCCGTAGATCAGCTGGAGGCATCCAGGATATTTTAAACCTTCCCCTAGGATTGGGAGAAAAGATAACCTCTGTGTCTTGTTTTCCGTCTTTCCAGATAAAATCTCCTGTAACTACAGGGTTAGGGAAAAGATCCTCATTAACATCTATTTGTTCATATATCTTACCTATATTAAAGATACTACCTTCAATGCTGTCCCTAAAAGCTTCATCTTCTGAGAGGGGAAATTGACGTATAACCTCATTCATTTCTGACGCGTTATCCTTTAAGGCTTCCCTCTCATTCTTTAGATATTCCTTAGAGCCTATAAGTATAGGTTCATTATCTAAACCTTCAACAGGGGTTACAGGTGTTTCTATTACGGGATTCCCATATAAGTCAAAAAAGCCTTCTAGGGATTCTGAAGCAGGTATAAATAATCTATATAGACCCGTCCTTGTCCTCCCGTTAGCATTTCTTGATAATGGGTCTGAGTCAGTCCAAAGAGTTTTATATTCCTTCCCGCCTTTTGACATAGGGTTAACTGTGCTACCTACAAGAGCCTTGCCTACAATTTTCTTACCTACAATAAGACAAGTTCTTTGTATCCTCCAAGCATCTCGTATATCTGTAGGTTTTTCCCATTTACCCGCCTCATCTAAGTATAGGATATGGAGCTTCTCCCCATCATAAGCATTATTAGTTGTGTTTTTCCAATTTATAACGGTATTAAGAGCCTCCCCCATTTGTGAGGTTTTATTCTTTTTGGTTATTCTTTTTGATGGCTCTCTGAAAGCTAGCTCCATGCGCGGGTTAGTGGTACCATCCTGGATAGGTTTAAAAAAGAAAGGGTAGTTTCTAAACATATAAACCACTTTCTTCATAAATATATTTTCCTGGGCATCTTTTCCCGTCTTCGACTGTATCCCCATAAGCTTATCTTTAACTTGCGTAGCTTCATCCACAAGTACAGCGGAACATATATTGGTATAGCCAGAACGACGGCACTTAGTATAAAGCTGGCCAATACAACGAGGATCAACCTCGCAAGCAGCCATGTGTAGAAATATTTCACGTTGAAAATTTAAAAAGTACGGATAGCCAATATCCATCTTAGTCCATTGAAGCATCATATAGTGACGCCCCGTAATATATATAGCTGTACCGTTGTTATAAAACCAAAAACCTTCAGACCTACGCCTAAACTCCTCTTCGATATATGGATGAAACTTCTCTCGGAATTCTCTTGGGGTCTCGGCCCACTCATCCATAGAGCGAATACGAGACAATTCCTTTGGCATAGGTAACCTCTCCCACACTTGCAAAGACTTTGAGTTTTTATATCCGAAAATTTGTTTCTTCGGCGGCTTCTTGGGAAGACAAATGAGTAACCCACCGATCTCAATAATTTCACCCTCTGTGTCTTTGGGGCAAATCTTAATAACTTTCTCATCATATTCATCTGAGTCAAGTAAGACACCCATTAAAACCTAGCTTTTATATATCCTTTACCGTGTGAATAAGGGTTCATTGTTTCTGTCGGAGATCCTGGGCAGCACCATTCTGCAGCTCCATTCCAAGGGTCTATACACCAGCACGGGTTATATTTATTAGATTGCTTATAGCGATAATAATTCTGAGAAGAACAACTCATTAGTAATACTGAAGCGGCTAAAGCTAAAATATAAGTCTGACCAAATCTATTAGATCTAAAACTAGGGGCTCCTGTCTTTGGATTAGCTAATTCCATGTTCTCTCCACATTTCTCACACTGAATATCATTTACAGCTCCTTCCCCCTCAACATATTTTATTGTAACTCCTGACTTACTTATAGTGCCTTTACTACACTTGCATTTATACTCTGCCATTTTATTTAATTTTTATTATGTGATTTTCCTTTTATCCGACCACCCTCTCCTTTACGCCCGCGATTCTTTTTTATAGTCTCTATTAAAGTTTTTAAAATGCCATTTTCAAACCAATGGTGTACATCTTTCTTCTGCCCCTTCTTTATCCTGCCATCTTTAACAGCTTTAGCTCGGTTTGAATTCCTTATGCTTCGCTTTTTAATTTGCTCGCTAGAGCTATGGAAGTCCTTGTATTCTTGTTTATAATTTCTTGCCATTGTCTTAAATAACAAAGATACGTTATAATGTCAAAAGACCCGCATGAACTTCCCTGTGACAATTAGAACAAAGTAAAGCACATTTTTTTGATTCCTTTATTAATGCTGGGAGGGATTTCCAAGAAAGGCTTAAAGGGAAATCTTTTTTTAAGGGGTCTTTGTGATGAAACTCCAATGCAGCAGGGCATTTATCGTATCCGCAGACTACACACTTATCTCCGTTAAGAGATAAAAGTTGCAGCTTCTTAGAATTCGCCTGATGTCTACGTCTCTCACTGTAGCAAATTTTACATCTACGCTCATAACCGTCTTTATTGCTTTTAAATATTGAGAACTCTGATAAAGGTTTAACCTCTTTACATTTTACGCATTCTTTATATTCAGTAACACGACACATTACTTTGAGAATTTTTCAGCAAACCCCCCAGTATAATCCTTTGCCCCTTTTATATCTCCGCTGGTTTCAAGGTCTTTAACCATTTGAGATAACCTCTGCCTCTCTATAATTAATTCTTTACAATCAGTAGCTGTTTGTTTGATTGATTGGAGTTCTGCCTTACGAGCGCTTCCATTTATCTCTGGGTCAACAGGTTTTTTAACCTCTTCAATCATGTTCTCTATAGCTATTTCCATACTAGACATTAACCTTCTAGACGCCCCTATAGTAGTAAACTTAGACTTCGACATACATAAGATCTTCTGCGCGAGTGCGGTAATACTCTTTCCCTTCTATAGTTATTCTATAGTCTCGGTTTTCTTTAAACCCTACAATATCCCCTTTTTTAACACCTAGATTGTATAACCAAGGGCTATCAAAAGCGACACGACCTTTAGTTGGTAGTTTTTCTTTTGTCTCTACCAATTCAATCAAATCAGATTTTAACCCTAAATCTTCTTGTTCTATAAACTCTAATAAAGCCCACCCCATAAGAGGATTAACCTTCCCCGTCTTCTTGCTTTTATAAGCTATCGCTTGATTGTTAATAGTATGATTAGGGTCATATCTCACTAAGTAATGATTATCGCTACCTGTTAAAACCTGACCTTCATTAACAACAACTAAATGATGAAAATATAAAGTGTCTCCCTTTTCAACCCCTGTTTTATATTTAATAGGGGAGCAGACTACAGGGCCTTCAGTAACCCTATGTTCAAACTCATTAAACCTGCTGTCTACATAAAGCTCTAAACCAGAAGCTGTTTTTATTGTGTCTTTAAACTGTTTCTCAAGTTCTACAACGAATATATCTAAAGTTTCCATAGTTTAAAAATTACAATCATATTCAACTATACACGGCATATCATCAACAGACTTCCATAAAGTTTGTGATGTTGTCTCGTCCTCTAAATATATAAGGTATCTAAACCTACTGTACTTATAAAGCTTCTCTTCATCTAAGATTATAGTACTTACCTTCCCATTTCCAGCTCGCATACCAATGTAGTAAGCCATCGCATTTTTAGGGTCACGACCAATAATGATCTTTCTTATTATCCCTTCCATTTTATTTTAATTTTACTCTAACTCTATTCCTAAATCAGCTAAAAAGCCTTCAAGATCAATGTCGTCCTCCTTGTAGGTTAAACTAATAAAATCTTGAACATCTTCTAACTCCTCCCTATCGCTTATATTATAATTATATAACGCTTTAAGATTTGAGCGGCTAGATTCTCTTAAGTTTGACTCTAGTAACCCGCACAAAACTACAGAAACATATCTATCTCTATAATTATATTTATCCACGAGATCTTCCACTTGATATAATAACTCTTGAATCTCTATGAAAAACCTGCTCTCGTCCATATCTTTGTTTTAAACAAATTTAATGTAAAATGCCTAGAAGTCAAGTGTCTAAGAAGAAGTTGTTTAGAGAGTTTGCAAAACAAGATAAACTTTATGTTAAACGTAATTATCTCAAGAACTTAAAGGCCGTTAAAGAAAAATATACAGAGAGAACAGGGTTAGACTTTACAAAAATAGAGTTTCTTATATGGGCCTATGACCTGCAGTTTTTTACTCTTGATTACATGAGTGATTCATTTGGTGTTAGTAAGTCTAACGTAAGTAAAAGATACATCTCTCCTTTAACTAAAGGGGGATATCTATATAAGCATTTTGATAGGCTTACCCCCTCAGATACTTTTGAAGATCATCTTTTTAGAGATGAGACAAAACATAACTACAGAGTTAGATATGCTATAACTCAGAAAGCTAGATTAATGGTCCAGGAGATATATAGAGCTTTAGAGAAATAAAGGCCTTAGTGTATGCTCTTAGGTGAGATGTTTGTCTCTGAAAGTATCAATGATCGCTCGAAGTCTCTGTATATAATAGTAACGTCTTCTTCTTGAAGCGCCTCCGATATTTTCTGGTAGACTCTATAGTAAGCATGAGTAGACCTCCCGATAAACCCATTTTCTTTTATATCGTTGTTTTCTTGCGTATCACCCAGAAGTAAACATCCCGCAGTATCTTCATCAGTATTGCCACAATGAATAAGGATATATTTAAAGTTAGGGACATCAAGGACTTCAAGCATCCCCATATGAATGTCAGCGAACCTATGAGCGTATTTGGCATCGAAGCCACCTTCTGTCCTAAAGCCGAGACAATACTCTCCTTCAGGTATACAAGTTTCTCCAGCAACCTTTTCGGTGCGGCTCTCATCTTCGAGAGTATAGCATAAAAATTTTCTTTTATCATTAGTTATATCAAATAGTATTCCGTTAGTTGAATCCTTCCCTTTGTTGAA